>Ga0181568_10004131_pt1 | contig 12987 bp, 8 predicted proteins | sample 101ome_20_FD_133758 | JGI IMG/M metagenome (GOLD analysis project Ga0181568, IMG submission 133758) | Coastal salt marsh microbial communities from the Groves Creek Marsh, Skidaway Island, Georgia - 101404AT metaG (megahit assembly) | ecosystem: Environmental > Aquatic > Marine > Intertidal zone... | reverse complement strand
TTACACCTTATTGGATTATGATGGGTAGAATGTATATCTATGGAATGGGAGAGTTTACTTAATAAATACAAGAAAAGTATTGATGAATAATGGCAGTTGGTTATAACCCACGAATAGTAACTGATGGATTAGTTTTAGCACTTGATGCTGGGAATACTAAGAGTTATCCTGGTACTGGAACCACTTGGACTGATTTGAGTGGTAATGGGAATAATGGAACTATTAATGGAGCAACTTATGATAGTGCTAGTGGAGGTTCTTTGACTTTTGATGGGTCAAATGATTATGTAAATTTTGCATCCAATATCTTAACTTCTGCTGCAACTGAAATATCTTGCTTTTTGTGGGTATATCCAGTAAGTGATGGAAATATTTTGTCAATTTTAGAACAAAGTTCTATTAACATTTTATATCATCACAGTGCTATTGAGATAGGAAGTTCTGGGCAACTAAGAATGTCTTTATGGCATGGCAGTCTTACAAATCGAGTAACCTCAACATTATCATTCAATACATGGAACAACATTGGATTTACTTATAGTGGAACAACTTTAACTGGATATGTAAATGGGTCTAGTGTTGGAACTACAACTCTTACTTGGTCCAAACCAGCAGATATTTACTTTGGTATAATGGCAACAGATTCTACAAACATGGGCACAATTGCTTACGGTGACGGAAATGTTTCTGCTTTTTATACATACAACAGAGCACTCACAGCATCAGAGGTTAAACAAAACTACAATGCACTCCGTGGTCGTTATGGAATCTAAATACTTACAAAACTCATAAGACAATGTACGAAAATAGAAGCTTCGCAATCTTCTCCACAACCGAAATTGATCAGGTTGATTTCTCATTAGTCGGAGAAACTTCTGCTGATACTATACGCAAATCAGTAGATGAAACCAAGACCTTTGTGAAGTGGGATGGAGAACAACCAGAGTTTGTTTCGGAACTCACAACACTCGAAGGACCTTATACTTATACAGAGATCTTAGAAATCCTTTCTGGTGCCGAATGGACTGCACCTATGGAGGGAATGGAGTAATGGGAGTATATGCTGGACCAGAAATAGTAGAAGATGGGTTAGTCTTAGCACTGGATGCTGGCAACACTAAGTCTTATCCTGGTAGTGGTACTAGTTGGTCTGATTTGAGTGGTGAGAATAATAATGGAACATTTGTTGGAACTACCACATTTGATTCCGAAACTAATAGTATTTCATTTGATAGTGGGTCAAATACTTATGTTCAAACACCATTTAATTCTTTACTAACTGATATAACTATTTCAGTTTGGTTTAATGCTCAAGTACAAGATAGTGATTCTGGTTCTGGACTTAGACCTATTGTAATGTTAGGAGATTTTTTAACTCAAACTCCATTAGAAATATCTATAATTAGATCAGGAGATGTTAATGTAGGAAGACTTAGATTTGGAATTGGTAGTGATGCTCTTGAGTATAGGTATGTTACAAATGAAAGATATGATGACCAAAATTGGCATAACGCAGTATTGGTAAAAGATAATACTACTATGAATGTTTATATAGATGGAAACCTTGAAGTTAGTCAGGTAAATGATGATGATATTTTGTATGATACTTCAATAGCACTTAGAATTGGTGGAGGAACTTCTAATACTGCAAGAAGATTTTTAGGTAAAGTTGCAACAACATCTGTATACAACAGAGCACTCATCGAACCAGAAGTCCAACAAAACTTCAACGCACTCCGCAGTCGTTTTGGAATCTAAATAACTCTAAGAAATAATCATAAGAGATAAATGGGTGTTTTAGTACCTACTGGATCTGTTGGTGTTAAAGTAAATCATGGATTTACTGTATCCGTATCCGAAAATAGATATAAAAAATATGGTGCCCCACAATTAGATTTTATATTTACTGCTGGCAGTATTGAAAATGTGGTTACAAGTGAAAATCCCATTTCATTTGTTAGAAATAGTCCTGCAACATTTTATGATTCATCAGGAATCTTGAGAACTGTTAGTGCGAATGAACCAAGATTCGATCACAACTCCATAACTGGTGAAAAATTGGGTTTATTGATTGAGGAAAGTAGGGTAAATTCTCTTAGGTATAGTCAAGATTTTACTGATGCGCTTTGGGTCAAAACTAGTGCCACTATAATTCCAAATTCGGTTATCGCCCCTGATGGGACATTAACTGGATCCACCATGAAGGCTGATGCGGGCACGGCAATTCTGCCTACCGTGAGTCAAGATGCGGGTGATGCAGCCATCAGGACTCTTAGCTTATATGCAAAAATGGGGACATATCGATATCTTAAGATTAACCCTAGAGGACAACAATATGCGTTAGTTGTAGACTTGCAGGATGGTTCTGTTTATGCCACTGGAAACACGGGTGTTGTCAGCGCAGACATTGTTCCAGCTCCAAACGGATGGTATCGACTTATTTTAACCACGGATCAAACCTCTTCAACTAGGATATTTGCAATTCGATTTGCGACCAATCCAAATAACGCTAGTGCTTCCGATTTTGATGGCACCGAAACAGTTCACATCTGGGGCGCTCAATTAGAAACAGGAAGTTTCCCAACCTCCTACATCCCTACCATTCCAACCTTCACCTCACGAGCATCAGTAGCAACTTTCTATAATGAGAATGGTACAGTATCAACTGCGTCCACTGATGTCGCAAGAAATAATGCCTACTTCCCAAATGAAAACGGAGTAATGACAAATGTGGGATTGTTACTTGAATCTGCAGCAACAAATCTTTTACTTCATTCCGAACAATTTGGATTATATTCTCCAAGCGAAGTAGATGTGCGACCAAATAATAATCTTGCACCAGATTTAAGTTTTACTGCAGGGTCTATTGTAGAAACAACCACAACAGATTATCATCAATTATTCTTATATCCGATGCAGGCAACTGGTAATATAACTCTCAGTGGATTTATTAAGAATAAGCAAGGAACAAGAAATGCACTCCTAAAATTCAATGACGGAACAAATGATCTGGGATTTTATTTCAATCCATCATCTGGAAATACTGTAGGAGTATTAACTGGTGCAGGAACAACAGAACCAATTAATTATGGATCACAAAAACTTGGTAATGATTGGTATAGAATTTATGTGTCTGGAAATGTATCCTCAACTGGTGGTGCATCTTCACTTCACATCATAGATAATTCCACATATTCTACACATGCCGGAACAGGAACTGATGGTTTCTATATCTGGGGATTTCAGATGGAGGAAAATTCTTATCCAACATCATACATAGAAACTCCAGCAACATTTTCTTCTAGATCACAAACAAATTCGGACTCTGCATCATTCTATCAGTCTGATGGAACGATTGGATATGCTGCCACCAATGTCGCAAGAGACAATGTATACCTTCCTGATGAGAATGGAACTTTCTATCCAGCAGGATTATTGTTGGAAGAGGATAGGACCAATATCTTAATCAATTCAGACTTAAGATCTCCGGTTTCGACTACCAATATATCTCTTGCTGATTTCGGATTCGATCCTGCCAACACGGTAGACCCGAGTGGACTTCCTACTACAAGTGCTCCCGATGGAGGACTTGCAAGTAAATTAGTATTTGCTAATGGATACACCAGAAATGCAGGAGACAATACTTATCGTGCAGGCTTTTTCTATGCACACGGCAGCGGAGTTAGCAGCAGAATAATTAGTGTTTTTGTGAAACCTGCGGAATGGACAGGTTTTGAAGTTCGTTATGGAAACCAAAGCAGCAATAGATTCTTTCGATACTTTGACTTGACTGGTGCAGGAAATTGTAGTAATTCTGATTGCACTATTACATTAATTTCTAACGGATGGTATCGTATTACATTGCCTAATGATAATCAAAATAGATTATCATTTATTCCCTCTACATCCTATCAAAGTTCTTCTACTGGAGACGGAACTTCTGGTATTTACATCTGGGGAGCCCAATTAGAAGAAGGCTCCTTCCCCACCTCCTACATCCCCACAACATCATCAACGGCAACTCGTGGTCGTGACTTTATAAGTTCAGGAATCACATCGACAAGATCGGCAGATGTTTCATCTGGAGTCACATCAACCAGACAAGCAGATGATGCCATTATAAGTGGTGTTGCATTCAGTAGTTTTTATAATTTAACAGAGGGATCTTTCTTTGTTCATGGTGGACCTGACCAAATAAATTCTTCATCAGTGCAGCATTTATTTTCTGCTAGTGATGGAAGCAATAGTGATCAAACAAGAATTAAAGTTAATGCTGGAGTGTCCAGTGTAACCTTTAATGTTCGTGATGGTTCCGTAGCGCAAGCAGACATTAATATTAATTCCGTAGTGGCTGGAAATAATGATTCTAAAATTGCCGCTCGATATGGGGCAAATGATTTTCGTATTGATGTTCAAGGTTCTAGTGGTACTGATACAAGTGGTACTGTTTCTTCATCTTTGACACAACTTGCTATAGGAAGTCGCACTAATGATAGATACTTAAATGGACACATTCGAAGACTTACTTATTGGCCAACTAAGTTATCCGATGCTCAACTTGAAAGAATTACTCAACAATAAATACAAGAAAAAATAACTGTAAGAAATGGCACTTGGACACGGAGAAAATAAGTATGAAAAATATGGAAAACCAACTTTAGACCTTCAGTTTTCTGGACCTAAAGGATCCATAAGTAATAGAGCAGATGGTGGTGCCATAAGTGTAGAGTTCACAAGAACTCAAGATACTCAAGCATCTTATGTAAAGTCTGATGGTATTATTGGATATGCTTCAACTGATGTTCCAAGATTTGACCACGACCCTGTGACGGGTGAAAGTCTTGGATTGTTGATTGAACAGAGTAGAACTAATCTTGCTCTAGAAAGTGAAGACTGGGGTAACACCACATATTGGCATAGTAATGGCAATAAAGGAGGACTTAATCAGGCAAACACTACGGACTATTTTATTGCCACAAATAACACTACAGACACATTATCTCCTGATGGTGCAAATAATGCAGTAAAATTAGCTGGGGACACTAGCTTTACAACTTCCGGTTACTCAAAGGGTAGAGTACATATTGTAACACAATCTATTACATTAAGCCAAAACACGCAATATACATTCAGTTTTTTTATAAAAGATCCTAACTCAGTGTTAGATTCTAACCAGATACTGTACATAATGTACGGTAGTATGTTTAGCAATACTAATGCCTATGCAGCTTTTGATCTGCAAAATAACACTGTGTCCTATGGAGGTGATTATACTTCGTCAACCCCTGGATCAATTAAATCTTACCCAAATGGATGGAAAAAATTAACAGCTACATTTACTAATACAGTCAGTGGTGGAGGACTTCGGTTGTTTATCGCTGAAACTGACAACTTTTATGGTCCTAACACGTTTTCAACTAATGGTGAATCGTTTTATGCTTTTGGTTTTCAAATAGAGCAGGGGACTTTTGGAACATCCTACATCCCCACCTCAGGATCCACCTCCGCAAGAGGAGTAGACACGGCAAGTATAACGGGGACTAATTTCTCTAGCTGGTATAATAGCAGTAGTGAAGGTTCGATGTTTATTGATATAAAGAGACCCACAGTTGCTTCATCTGGAGCATATCTATCCTTCCATAATCGTTCTGGTTATTTTTTACAAGATATTCACACTAATTTTATATTGAGAATTGCTGGGGAGAACAGTGTTACTTTGGGAGCATATGCCACAACGACTGACTACAAGATCGCATCGTCTTATCTAAGTGCAACTGAGTTCAACACCTCAGTAAATGGGTCTACTCCTGTTTCAACCTCCACATCGATAAACTTTACTAATGCTACAGAATTGCATATTGGCAGAGGTGATAATTCCATCACTGCCCATTATCGCAATGGACCAAGCAATTGCCATATTAGACGTTTAACTTTCTGGCCCACAAGACTATCAGACTCTGATCTTCAGTCACTGACAGAATGAAATAAATAATTGTAAGACGCAATCTTTTATGCCTCTCTACAATACCTTTCAAGCCTATGTCTTTAACCTCCACACTGCAAATTCATCAGAAGCAAAACGATTATGGAGGTCAAAGATAAAGGAAGAATGGGATTATGAGTGTGCCTATTGTGGGTCTGAACATCAACTCACAATAGACCACATCGTTCCGAGAGCAAAGGGTGGCACAGACTTCACTAAGAACTGTCTGTGTGCCTGCCACAAATGTAATCAAGATAAAGCATATTCTCCTATGGAAGATTGGTATCTTTCACAGGAGTTTTTTAATATTGACCGTTATGAAAGAATCCAGAAGTGGATGGAACCAGAACCAGCAGCAAATCTTTATCGATACGGATCAAGACGCAACAATGCGTCTTGAGTTTTTTTATAAATAAATGAAAAGGACAGTACATACTGTTCTGAAACGGTACATACCGATAGAACAATAGATGGCCACTCCGATTAGGATTAAGAGGTCAGCTGTAGCTGGCAAAAAACCGACACAGGAACAATTACAGTTAGGTGAAATAGCTGTAAACTTTTATGATGGTAAGATCTTTTTCAAACAAGATCAAGCTGGAGTTGGAATTGGAACAAGAGTTGTAGAAGTAGGTGCTGGTAGTACAACTTTTGTTGGAAAAACATTATTTGTTGCCGAGAATGGCAATGATGATAACACTGGTTTAGACGAAACAAACGCAAAAGCATCTATTAAAGCTGCAGTTGCCCTTGCGGTTCCCGGTGATACTGTAAAAGTTTTCCCCGGAACTTACACTGAAAATAATCCAATTAATCTTGCAGACAATGTTTCCGTAGAAGGAACAGAACTTCGTCGTTGTTTGGTTGCACCACAGAACACAAACACCGATTTATTTTATGTTAGTCAGGGATGTCATATTACCGACTTGAGTTTTGTCGGTGGTCCAATGACTAACGGTGCTGCAGCGATTGCATTCCGTCCTCTTGTTGGTGTTTCATCTGATAGATTCTTTGATGCCGCAAGACTGATTCGTCAGAACTTAGATTTTATTGCACAAGAAACCGTAGGATATATTACAAGTACAGAGTATAAAAATCCAGCAATATCAATCGATTCTGCAAATTGTGCAGACGATATTAAAGATGTATATCGTGCAGTTTGTCATGACATTACGAGAGGTGGTAATTCAAAATCTATTGGTGCTGGAAAATCATATTTTGATATCAACGGAAACTTAGATCATATTGTTGGTTTTGGGTCTACAAGTATTGATGCTTTTATGCATTCGAGAGAGATTGCAAGAGCAGTAATTAATAATTCATTGTGGGCATCGGAAAGTTCAGGACTCTCTCTTAGTATTCTTAATGCTACATATGATAATAATACTGGAATTTTAACAATTACTTCACCATCTCATGGTCTTTTTGTTGATGATGTTGTTGGTCTGAGTAATATTACATTTAATTGTCCCGGAGGAAGCACAACTTTCCCCTCAGGAGTTTATGGATATAATTTTGAGGTAAGAGAAGTTCCTACTACTGATACCTTTGTGGTTAATGTTGGAATGTCAACCATAGTTCATACTTATGATAGTGGTGGAGTAGCACAAAAAAAGATAAATTTCCAACAAGATTATACTCAAGTTAGAGATTTATCAATACAAGCAGATTCTGCAACAGGATTCAATAACGTTATTCCTTCCTGTTCGAATGTAGTATCCGCAATCTATACATGTGTTGGAATTGTTACTGGAATTATTCAAAATGGTATTGATGGAAATCCAGCAACAACAGGATTTACTACAAACTATCCTGGAAACAACGGTACAATTCTTTCTGGAATTACCGATCCAACATTAAGTCCATTGCAGGGAACTGGTGTTATTACTAAAGGTCCTTATGTAAGAAACTGTACTAACTTTATTCCAAATAGTATTGGTGCTAAAATTGATGGATTTAATGCTGATGAAGGAGACAAGTTAAACAATATTGGTGTTCAAGGTTCATTTAACGTTGACTCTTATACTCAATTTAATCAAGGTGGTATAGGAGTTTCAGTAACCAACGGTGCGTATTGTCAGCTGGTTTCGATTTTCACTATTTGTGATGACATTGCAATTTATGCAGGACAAGGTGGACAGTTGGATTTAACAAACTCTAACTCTTCTTTTGGAACGAAGGGATTGGTTGCAATCGGAGTTGGTGATCAGACTTCTAAGTGTTCTGATCGTTATACTGGAAAAATTGTTTCTACTGCAGCTGCACAGCAGAATGAAATTGTTGTTTCTGGTGTTGGTAATAACAGACCATACCAAGGACAGGCAGTATATATTGATGAAAAATATAAAGTTGTCAAGGATATTGTAGTTACAAACGGTGGTTCTGGATATACAAGTCCACCAGTTGTAACAATTGATGCTCCTACAGGACCTGGAATTGCAATTCCTGCTCAGGCTATTTCTGAAATTGAAAATGGAAGAGTGACTAGAGTTCTTGTTCGTACTGTAGGTTCTCAGTACGAAACAACACCTAATGTTTCTTTCTCTGGTGGTGGTGGATCAAGTGCTGCAGCCACGGCACTTATGGAAACAATTTATTTTGATGTTCTTGAGGCAACTGAACCAGCTGCCGGTATTACTACTGTCAGTCTGATTCAGAATCTAAATAATGAAGTTGGTATTGGAAGCACTGTTTTCTTCACAAGACAATCTTTCCAAATTGTAAGTTCGCATTCATTCCAATATATTGGTGCCGGTAATACAATTGAATCTGCTTATCCATCGAGAGGTGGAGTGACAATTCAAGAAAATGAAGTCGTCACTGATGATGGAGGAAAAGTCAATTATACAAGCACGGACCAAAGAGGTAATTTTAGAATTGGTGATGGTGTTGTGATTGACCAAGCAACTGGAACCGTTTCTGGTGATGTTTATATTAAGAGTTTATTCACACAAGTAACACCATTCATTCTCGCATTAGGAGGAGATTAATCAAATGGCAGTCGCAGCAGCAGCCGTTAATGTATTTCAAACAATTACATCAACAGTAGGAACAAGTACAGTCGGAATTTATACAGCACCTATTGGATATACTGGGGTTGTTCTACTATCCCAAGTAACTAATATTGGTTCTGGAACTGAGACGATTAGTTTTGGTTATCGTAGGAATGGAGTTGATACAGAAGTCGTCAAAGACTTGGCAATTCCTGCAAATGATACTGCTAATCTCCTTCCAGGGAAATTAGTTGTGGAGACTGGTGATACACTAACAATCGTTGGTAGTAATGCCACTGATCTCAAATACATTTCAAGTATTCTGGAAACATCAAATCTCTAATATTTTAAAGTAAAATGGTAGCACCAATTCGTTTTCTTAGCGGCAGACAGCAGCAACAAAAAATAGGTGTACAGGGAAGTACTGAAGACCAAAAGGTTCTTGAGGTAATTGGTCGTGTAGGTATTGGTTCTACTATTTTTGATCCTTCTGTAGATCTTGATATCAGAGGTGATGTTAATATCTCAGGAAATTTGACTATAGGTGATCAGCAGGGTGCAGCTCTTTCTGCTGAAAGTTTATTCATAAGTGGATTTTCTACTTTTGTTGGACATTCAACATTTCAAAATGGAGTTACAATATCTGGCGTTTCGACTTTTGTCGGATTCAGTACTTTCCAAAGTGATGTTCATCTCGATTCAAATCTGAATGTAGCTGGTATCATAACTGCATCATCACTTGATATTACTGGTGAAGGTGGAACTGGTGGTCAAGCATCATTAGATAATCTTAGAGTTAGTGGATTCTCTACGTTTGTTGGAGTATCTACATTTGAGAATGGATTCAATGTATCGGGTGTTTCAACATTTATTGGAAATGCAAATTTTGATAGTGATGTTGATATTGATGGACACACTGAATTAGATGATCTTAATGTATCAGGCGTTTCTACATTTCAAAATAAAGTTCATTTATTAGATGATGATGAATTGCATTTTGGTGGTTCTGCAGGAGGAAATGGAGATACTACCATCGGTCATGATGAAAGTAATACAACAATCGCACATACTGGTGAAGGCAATTTACAAGTAAAAGTTGCTGCTGGTAAGACATTTTCAATTTCTAAATTTGCAGATTCGGATAAAATTGCTGACTTTGATGTTGATGGAGCAGTAAGACTTTATTATGATGGATCGGAAAAATTAAGTACGACAAGTATTGGTGCATCTGTTTCTAATGGTGCAGCTTCTACTGCCACATTATCCGGACCAGGAACATTAATTATTGATCCTGCACCAGTCGGAGATAACGGTGGAGTTCTTAGAATCAAAGGTGATTTATATGTAGATGGAACACAGACAATTGTAAATTCCAGTACTGTAGAAATTGCAGATAAAGTAATTGGAATTGCAACCACTTCTGTATCTGATCTGCTTCTTGATGGAGCAGGAATAGGAATTGGATCCGAAGGAAATAGAAAGACATTTTTATATGAATACAACGGATCAGTAAATCCATCACTGAAGTCCAGTGAAAATCTGAATGTTGCGACAGGAAAAGTATATCAGGTAGGAGAAACTGAGGTATTGTCTGCTGACACTTTGAGTGTTGGAACTGGTGCTACTGTCCATTCACCTACCGCAAATGTACTGACACTTGGAACTGCTGGACAAGAGAGAATTTTCATTGATGCAAATGGTAACGTTGGGGTTGGAACTAATATTCCTGTTGGATTTTCTAGTAATACCAATACAACCATTTTACATGCCGGTATTGTAACTGCAGTAAAATACTTTGGATCTGGTGGAGATTTAGAAGATCTTATTAAAGAAAAATTAGAAGGTGTAACAACAAAATTTGTAGACAGTGAAGGCACTATAAGTGGTATTGGAAGTGAATTAAATGTAGTATCGATAACGATCGATAATAGTAATGCAACAGTAGGATATATTACTGCGGTTGGATTTGGCAGTACTGCAATTTATTATTTCAATGATGTTACTGCAGTAGGATTAACGAGTGATGCAAATATAAACACTTCTGGCATTATAACTACATCTTCTCTCAATGTAACAGGAGATTCAACTTTTGATCAAAACTTAAATATAACTCAAGGACTATCAGTAAGTGGAGTTTTAACAACCACATCAATTTCCGGATCTCCAGCATTTGATGGACTATCTGTAACTGGAGTTTCGACTTTAGGTAATGTAACTGCAGGAGTTTTAACAGCAAGTGTTATAGTTGGAGATGGTAGTGGACTCACAGGACTTGCAGGAGTTGCTGCTGGTGTTACGGTAACAGACAATAATGCTACTGTAGGAACAGCAGCTATTCTTAACTTTGGTCCAGATCTAGATGTTACACCAATTTCTTCTGGAATTGTAACTTTCTCTCTTAATGATAATCAGAGTTTAGGAATTCTAACTTCAACGAGAATAGAATCTACAAATGCTGATCTTACAAATATAAATGTTGGATTAGCAACAATCACTCAACTTGGTGGTATTTCTACTCTGGGTATTGGAACTATATTTGAAATTAAAACGGATAGTGTTGATGGTGGAAGATTCTTTGTAGAATCAAATGTTGGTGAAATATTTGTCATTACTAACACCATAACAGACGGATCACTTTTCTCTGTAAATGATTCTGGTGGAATTCCACTTCTTGACATTGAGAATGACAATATTCAATTGACACCATTTGGATCAGGAAATTATGTTGGTGTTGGTAAAACAAATCCTCAGGCAAAACTTGATGTCAATGGTGATGCAGTAGTAAATGGTTCTGTCGGAATTGGAACTACAAATCCTCAGACAAAACTTGATGTTAGAGGTAATGCTTTAATTGATGGTTATGTGGCAATTGGAACTAATACAACATTCTTAGATAGTAAAGTTACAATTGATGTTGGTGTTGGAACTATTGGTCTTAGTGCTGTATCCGGATTCACCACGACTTATGATGGATTCCAAAGTGGTGGACTAGAGACCATCTATCGTGGATTGAATATAAGCAATAATGTTGCAAGTGATTATAATACTGCAGTTCTTCAACTGAATGCAATTAATTCCAGTGGATATAATAATCCTTGGTATTTGGGTGCAATATCAACACCAGAATTAGGTCGTGGTGGTCAATTCTTTATTGGACACAGGGATAATGCAGCACCAAATGGTAGAGCAGAAGTATTAAGAATAGGAACTGATGGTGAAGTTGGTATCGGAACCACGGCACCATCACGAACCTTAGATGTTAATGGAGACATAAGAATTCGTGGAGCACTTTATGATTCTAGTAATTCTGCCGGTAGTGCTGGTGTAGTATTATCATCAACTGGTGCTGGAGTTTCTTGGACAACTGCAACCACTACAGCTTCCGGACAGTCAATTTTAGAAGCATCTGCATCAACACTTTATTACATTAGTGCATCACCAATCACTTCTGGAGTATCGACTGCCGGATTTGTTGAATCTGATATTGTTATTAAGGATGGCAATCTTGGTGTTGGAACCGATGATCCACAGGCAAAACTACATGCCGTTGGATTATCATCAGATAAATTTATTTTTGATAGTAATAACTCTCTTCAAATTCCCTCTGGAACAGAAGCACAGAAAGAATCAGTTGGTACTGCCGTTACTGGACAGATAAGATTCAATACAACTAACCAACAATTTGAAGGATTTGGTGTAGGAAACAACTGGGGTTCTCTTGGTGGAGTCAAGGATGTAGATGGTGATACATATATTCTTTCAGAACTTTCTCCAGGGTCTGATGAAGATCAATTATATTTCTATACTGGTGGAAATCTTTCTGGTACTATTTCATCGACCACTGGTGCTGTTTATAATGTTGATGTCGGCATCGGAACCACAAATCCACAGGCAACTCTGCACGTTGTTGATGAGTTCTTACTTTCTACTGCTGGTGCCGCAAGCACTCAGAGAATTACTGAGAGAGCATACACGACTAATAACGGATCTCTGTCTTGGGAAGGTAGTGCA
>Ga0181568_10004124_pt1 | contig 13000 bp, 15 predicted proteins | sample 101ome_20_FD_133758 | JGI IMG/M metagenome (GOLD analysis project Ga0181568, IMG submission 133758) | Coastal salt marsh microbial communities from the Groves Creek Marsh, Skidaway Island, Georgia - 101404AT metaG (megahit assembly) | ecosystem: Environmental > Aquatic > Marine > Intertidal... | reverse complement strand
TGTGATGCATTTTTAATTTCTGTTTGAGCCTCCAGCGGGTAAATACATGCAGAGGAGCTGTATAAAATATCTTTAACATTGTTGTCTCTACATGCCATTAACATGTGCGTTTGTATCAATACACTTTCCATGCAGGCAGCATGATTGTTTTGTATAAAGCCCATTCCCCCCATGTTACACGCGAGATTGTACACACGTTCAACACCCTGTGTCAACAGATAACAATTGCTCTTCTCGCGCATGTCACACATTGCGTGATTTACAGCCCTGTCATCCATTTGATACCAATTTTGCCCCTTTTTTATATCTGCGGCAATCACTTGATGTCCATTATCGAGTAATGATTTGACTAAATACCCACCTATAAAACCCCCGGCTCCTGCTACTAAAATTTTCATGCTTTGTTTCTTTTTTTTGATTCTTTAGGGTTTAGGCGACCTCTATGACCCCCATGTATATGAAAAAAGCCATCTATTTTCTGAAAAGGTTGGGCTTTCATCTCTTTTGCGACGCGATCCATTTCATTGACGCGGGTTACCGCGTTATGAATCATATTTTGAGTAATTTCTAACTCCGGGATAACTTCAGTATATTTAGTAACTATATAGTCTATAACATCATGTAAGCATGTGGTGGTTTTATTATAATGTACATTTTTATACAGTATCTTTTCATAGTCCAACAACACCATATTATCTAATCGCGTTTTGATTATTGGGTGATCTTCTCTATTTACATATACAAAATATGTTTGACCATTGGATCTCATTTTTACTGTCTCGAGTAACACGTCGATATTGTATGTCGGTACACCTTCATTGTCCGGTGGGGGGTGTGATTTAAACGTAATTCTATCTTCCGGAAGGAGATATTGAGGATTCGATAAATCGTGTGGACATACAAATTGTATTGGTTTTTTTGGTTCAAACAATCCGGTGTTGATATTGGCTATTAGGGTACTACCAACGTGAGCCACGGTGTATGTTAATATTTTTCTTTGGCTTGTGGTCATATATATATTTATTCAATATAATATACATTAGTGTAAGATATCTTGTCTCATTTTATTCACAACCGTACCAAAAAATGAGTTATCAACAATCACATGCTCAGCTAAACATAGTGTTAGAAAATGATAGTCGATTGTTTTGATATCACTCTCTAAGGATTCGCAGTAAGTTATTGTATATTTGGTTATTTCCTTGAGTCTACATAATATAGGTTCAAGTAATTTGTAATTTTCATGTTCAGCTTCTGAGCTCCATTTCCAAATATTATACATTTCGTTATCTCCGAAATGTAACGCGGATACTAAACAAATATTATTGATTTGTTTATTCAAGTCAATGTTAGTAGTAACCATGTTGTATAATTTTTCCGGGTTATATAGGAATGTACCTCTCGACTTTCCATAACATTCCGGGTGGTGAATCTCGCCTGTATTTTTCATTACCACATCTCCTAATCTTAAATTTATATACAATGTCTGGTTTGATGGGGTTATAGTATCACTGTACATGTTGAATATATCAGCTAGTGGTATATGCCCTATATTTGTTAGATATTTGTATAAAAAACTATCTTTATATTTTGGATTTGTCAGTATGATTTCTCGATCGTGTTTGTATCGATGGCCTTGTTCCAATATAATATCTCCAAGTCGGTAATGTTTATTATGCTTGTAAATATCAAATTTCATTTAAAAATCTTTCTATAAATTTAAGATCGATGCTAGTAACGGTATTTGTAGATTTATTATCAAACGGTATCAAAAAATATTGGTACAGTTCATCAAATATAAAGTTGTTTAAGTTGTTGTAATTTTTTTTAAATGGTTCTGTACTGTGTACTACATTTTCAGAACCGCTCGTGAATTCACACACAATCGGTTAGTTTATAGGGTCTAAATATATTACATTTGCCATTGCGCTGCCATGAGGACCAACAACAATTTTTGCCTGTCTAAACAACATTAGTTGATCGTAGTGGGACATTGTTTTGTTGTTTTGTTGCCCGGTGAAGATCGTAAAGTCTAATTTTTTTTCTTTTGCGAACTGCTGAAGTTTATTAATTATTTGATTCTCACAGGCTTGGTCCATTCGCCGGGCATGCTTCACATCTGTACTGCTATTACGCGAGCAATATAATAATTTATTATTATTAATTTTTACATTGTTTTTATCAATATTTCTGTCAAGTTTTTGTTTATAGGCTGTTGATATTTCTGTATACCTACATATAGGGTGATAAAACTTGAATACTGATATATTACAATTTACAACCGGTAGTTTTTCTTCGTATTTCAAAAATTTTATTTTACTGAATTGTATACCATGCAACTTTACCAGAGAATCTAACATGTGAGTTGATCTACACACAATCATATCAACAGTTGAGCAAGTATCTAGATACAGTAATATTGGTAATATGTCGTGTAATACGTGTCCGTAATTATCGAACCACGGGCCCGTGATGATCAAAATATTTTGTTTATTTATATTACCACGTGTAGCATACTTTTTAAAACCCTTAATGTTATGAATACCTAAAGTGTTGTCTTGTATAGAATTATAATCTAATATAGTTGTAAAGTTATAATTGACAGGTTGTATTAGGTCATGTATTCTGCAATGTAGTTTCTTATTTTTTTTAGTATCGTACCATTGTTCAAATGCTACTAGGTCACTAATTTTATCTGTAATGTATTTCATATATAGAAATCTTAAATTCTAAATCATAATGATTTTTTAATAGTGTTTGGAGCGGCAATGTATTTTGTTAAAAATTCAATGTCTTTATGAGACATTTTGTACGACTCGGTCGTCAGAGAGTTTATACAACTGGCAAATTCAGATATTTCATATCGCAAACCATCCCCTTGAAATTTATATGTAAACTTCTCGTTTTTTGTAGAGTCTTCAAATTTGAGTTCAAACTCTTTTGTTTTCCACCAAGGGGCAGGGCAATAAATATATCCTTTTGTTCCTGTTATAATTAAATCACCTTCTTTTTTTGCCCCAATTCCGACGCATAAATTTGCTGTTGAGTTTTTATAACAGAGTTCTAGTTTTGAATATATATCTACTTCTGTATTATTATAATATTTTGTATTACTATAATTAATTACATCATAGCCTAATATTTTGCAAGCTGCTAATAAAGGATAGGACATTAACTCATTATGAGCTCCGCCAGCGTATTCTGATTTGAATTCTCGCTTATTTTTATCGCTAATAAGTTTTGTAAAATTTGCATCGAGTTGTATGATTTTACCAATAATACCAGCTTTAGTAAAAGATACGAGTTTTGAAAAACCATTACAGTAAGCAGTTTTGACTGCCTCCATTAATACCAAGTTTTTACCCTTAGAGAGTTTTAGGAGTTCGATTGACTCTTCGTGTTTAAGAACCATAGGTTTTTCACATAAAACGTGTTTGTTGTTATTCAAACATTTCTTAATATATTCGTAATGAGAATCATGCGGTGTTGCGATGTATACTGCATCAACATCGTCTAAAAATTCTTCAAACTTATTGCGACAGTATTTTATCTCATTTTGCTTTGCATATTTTTTTGTTTTTTCAAAATTACGACCATATACAGAAACTATTTCAACATTGTTAACGTATTTTGATTCCAATAGGAATCTGCTAGCAATGTTACCCGTGCCAATCATTCCTATTTTTACAAAACCTGTTTCGTTTCTCAGTTGTGTACTTGAGATTCCCTTTGTTCTTGGTAGATAAACAACTTCACAATATTCCTTTAAATAATCAAATTTTCCAATCCAATCCGAACCTATTGCGAAAACATCTACTTTATGTTCCTGTATATCAATTAATTTTTGACCGTCGTATTCTTCAATGATTATTTCATCTGCCAATCCAGTTCTCTCTACATTTTTTATACGTTGATGTGTTGATTGATGTACGTTTAATTTTCCACGGTTTTTGTCATATTCTTCACTGGTGACTGCGACTATTAAATAATCCCCTAGTTTTTTTGCTCGTCTTAATATAGAGATATGACCTCTGTGGAGAATGTCAAAAGTTCCATATGTAATTACAGTTTTCATGATTGGTCGCCCCGGACTGCCTTTTCAATGTGTTCGAGTATATTGTTCTCTTTCAATCTTGTTACTGATTTGAAATGTTTAATGTTATCATAATGATGATCTCTATGTATTAACATAGTACGAGCCAGCATGCGATTTTTGGTACATGTATCCATCCGCGGGCTCAAGGGAGTGTTTAAAATCGTGTGATCAGATGGGTAATATAATTTATAGTCTGTGTTGTTGTTAATAACATTTGCTAGATCACTGTATTGTTCCCACGTTTCAGGAAATGTTGTTTTTGCTTTTCTTAACCATCTCTTCCATCCGCGATAGTTATCTAGTTTTGCTAGTATTGTATTTAAATTTGTTTGAGCTGCCGAAGCGATAACTAGATTCGCATTGCAAATACTACCAAATAATATACTAGCATAACCTCCTGAACTATAACCTGTCAATATGATCTTTTTATATTGTGCAAACATGTTATTCAAGAATTCTATAGTGTGGTTTATGTGATCACCAATGCCCGGCAACGCTCCTATATACCAACCACCAAAATTTCTCATGTAAAGTATATCAAAAACATATTTATCTCTCAGATTGTTTAAACTTGTTTTTCTTTCAAATATAGAGCCTTTTTTAACAACACCTTGACTAGCGAAACTAACTACCAGTGTGTCTGAATCATTACCTATTTTTACAAATGATTCCTCTGTTTTCTCAATTTCGTTGATGTACGATATGTTAATATCAAATTGCTTTTCTGTCTTCATGTTAGTATATCACCAATATAACTTTCACTATACTGTATACTTTTCATACATTTTATGGGATATCATTTTCTCGTTTCGATTTTCTGCGAGACTGAGGTACTCTCCAGTCACCATACATATGTTCAAGTTTTTTTTCAAAATTGAATGGTAAGTTTAAAAGTGTACCATTCCAGTCTTTTTTTACTAAAATCTTTTTTTCAACATCAATATATGGGTGTCTTATAGCTGTTCCCTCCCACGGTGAATAAAAAGTTCCGTTGTAATTTACATTACACACATAAAGATCAAAAGTACAAAATTCTTCAGTAGGTTTACTTTTTAATAGCATTTTTTTAAATGGTCTATGAGGTGCGGCCTCACGGTATGGTATGAACTCATGACCTCTTTTTTCAAAAGCATTTCTTATCTGTTGATAGTCATCTTCATTAATCATTATATCAAGATCATCATCACCTTGTATGCAACTATTTTCCCTGACAATTCCAAGTAATGTGCCAAAAAATATGAACCAATCATTGATATTTTCTTCATGGAAGATATTCGCTATAACTTTTAGTGTATGATTTAACTTTACGTTGTTGGTTTTATCTCCACCCATAACTTATACCTCCTTATTTGCCTGTTCCCGGTTTTTTTCCTTACCCATATAGTTATTTAGTCAGATATTTAGTTCTTAAAATGTATATTGAAACTATACATACCCAGACCCGGTATATTTTCAATAATTTTATTATTTTATATTTTTTAAAATATCTGGATTTTGTTTGATGGTCTGCTGAGTGATTAAATCTTTAATTTTCGTAGTACTCCATTCATGAGATCTTGTGGTATATATCACTTGTGGGGGGAGATCGTCACCAGTGAAACTTTTTCCTATGTAATCTTCTCCTAGTATACGTATATCAGGTTTCCAAAATTTTATTAAATCGATAAGCTCTTGTTCTGTTTGATACATGTACACTTCATCAATATACTTGATCGCCATCAATGTTTTGTATCGCTCATAGTATGGTACTACAGGTTTGTATTTTGTGAATCGCGTGGCACTTGGATCTCGTTGCAAGAATACCATAAAACGGTCACAATGTCGTTTTGCTTCCTCGAATGTGTAAATATACCCGGGATGTAATAAGTCAAAATTACCGGCTGTGAATCCTAATATTTCTTTGTTCATTTTAGTTGTATACAATTGATAATTATTTATTATATGAGGTTTGAATATTGAAGAAAAATATTTGCTTGTTTATAACATGTATTAAACCATTCAAGGTTATCTCTTGATATTTGTTCTTGAAGTTGGGTGTTATTGAGAATGTTATGAATAATATCCTCAAGTTCGTTTATGTCACTTGACATATATTTATATTCAAGAGGTAAGTAGTCTTGGAAACTTTTTAATGGTTCTTTGTTATTAATTTTAACAACGGTCGGAATTCCAAGCCTCATGCAATCAACATGAGTCAAGGCGGCACCTTGAAAAAAGCTGTCTATAAATACATCTGCACATTGGAAGTAATCTTCATAATTATTGGACATATCCCTGAATATAATTCTTTGAAATAAATTTTCATCATTAATGATTGTTCTTACGTTACTTTTATTTTTCTCACTCCCACCATTTAAAATATGGATTAAGTCTGGATTTTTTAAAAGTAACGACTTAATCATCAAAAAATAACCCTGGCAGTTTGTGTAAATTTTGTAGGGATTACCGGCGGTCAGGCTGATTTTTTTGCACCAATTTAATTTAAGAAGCTTTCTAATCGATTCTTTATTAGGAAGACCTTTACGAACATCCGGAGCCAGGGGAAAATTTAAAACTAAATTATTATAATATCCTCTAAACCTATTCGTTGCTTGTGCTCCGACATGTCGAAAATCAATAATCAAGTCACTAGAGTCCATACCTAAGTTAATTCTATGATCTGCATGGTTAATGAAAATAATTTTTAAATTATGCGTCTTTTTCAATAAATGAAAGACGATTGCATGAACAATATCGTTAGGGTGAATCAAAGCGAAAATAGTTGAAGCTTTACAACTGACAAGATTTGAATAACTATGTAGAATTTTTCTAATATAGTTTTTTTGTGGATATTTATTAATATCAATAATGGAAGTGTTTTGTTTTAAGGCTTTTTGCTTATAGTCTGATAAGGTGTTCAAGCTGTCTTGGTCGAGTAAGTGAAAAAACAAATTAAATTTTTCCTTTAGCAAAGCTATTATGTTTAGAGCTAGAGGCGTGTGTCCTCCGCCATTATATACTATGCTCATAACGATAGAAATGTTATTCCGGTTTAATGTTTCGCTACTTTTCTTTAATTTATATTCACAGGAGATTTTCTCTGCAATTGAACAAATTTGCGAATCAAATTCTCTCGAGTCGATATCCTTTGGGTGATGAAGTCTCTTGGAACAAAACCTATTAAATATCGAATATATTTCCGAGTTAATGATATTATTAAAATCTTCACTCACTGAATTACTCGACAATCCTTAAATACATCAAACTCTGTTAAGTCTCGATAGCCATTTTTTTCATCTAGGTCAATGTTATGCTCTGGGTAGTTTTGAAATAGCGCCAGACCGGTTGCAGCTTCTTGTGGTGTCATATACATATTCCAACCAAGAGTTTTAACATTATCTTCTTTGTAGTAAACCTCGCTTCTTCCTTCGTATCTTGCTTTTTTGAACCAATCTACTGCATCTGCATCGTCTGTTAAAATCATTCCTCCCTTGCCAATTGGTAGCTGCTTTTTAATATGAAAAGATAGACACATGAAACTATCTTTAATGTACATATTAGATGTGAGTCTTTTTGCAGAATCGTATATAGGGTATGGTTTTAATTGATAAACTCCATTCCAATGATTTGTGCTTGGAGTTTTATCAAAAACAACTTTAGCCCCAGAGTGAATAATGCTCATAGGTACAGATAGGTAAGTTTTGCAAGGAATCGTCACTTCATTTGCATCTAAATACTTACAACACAAAAACAATGCATTTGTACAGCTATCAACTGACACTGCGTATTTTGCCCCGGTATATTCTGCAATTTCCTCTTCAAACATTTTTACTATTTTAAATGGGTTATGTTTCATTTTGTTTCCTCGTTTAAAACCTCAAAGTATTCCCCAAATCGTTCATGGAGTAAATGATATTGTACATAATGATATAACGATATTGAGTTTTTATTGTTAGTAAAATCTTTCGTTGGCATGTCAAATTTACTATTTCCATCAAAGTAATTAAACCCAAGATTGAATATTGTATAATCTTCAGTCATATTTAATATAGTAATGCCATCGGAAAATAACAATGGAGTTTGTGACTTCTTACCTCTCTGCCATTTATTAATTAAAAAACTAAAATTATCCCACCACATTTTACCGAATTCTTCGGACAAAGAGTTCTTCATTAAAATCGCACCACCATTAAAATGGGGTAAATAGCACCCACTTCGGTATTCATCCACAGACATTTTATTAGCCCACATATCAGTCAAAATATTATTTTTTATTTTTAAATTTCGTGTATTTTCTTTAAATAATCCAATTACCGATCGTAGATTACCTTCACCATTATATTCATTTGAATTGCACGGCATAACAGAAAAATCCATAGAAAGATCAAACTCTGGATTTTTTAACGCAACCATGTCTATATCAAGATAAAGTTTATGAGTACCTTGTGTTTTAATTCTCCATGAATTGCTACGTAATAGGTAAGGGTAATTCTGTGGGTCGGGTGATTCGACTTGCACTAATTTTATATCAAGATTTTTAAGTCTATTGTGCGTTTTATTTGAAATTGGTAAACTGTGACATAAATAAATTGTGTAATCAAAACTCCAATTCTTTTTAATGCTATGATACAACACAATGAATTGATCAACATGAGACAAACGTCTACTTCCGCATTTTTTAAATCCTTTTTTCTGACCATCCCAATTAGTTTTGTCAGAAATGTCATTAAAGCAACAAATTATATCAATCATTAAAAAAATCCTTCCTGTACAAATAATATTCTTTTTTATACCCGCATGATTCAAATAACTTCTGACTAGATTGATTTGTTATCTTGATTTTTGCTAGGGCTGTTGGCCATATTTTAAAGCAACTATTCACAAGAAACTTACCAACACCTTTCCTTTGGAAATCTGGATGAACACATATTCTAATATCATCATCGATGACTCCGAAATAACCAGCTGGTTGCCCATTGACTAAAGCAATTCTAAAACAATGCGAGTATTTAGCCATATAGGCAGTTTGTTGTTCGGTTGTAATGTCTATTTTCTCTATGAAACCATCAAGTACTCTCTCATCTAAGCGTAGTGAACGAACAAATTCCCAATATTGCTCTTTACATTCTACTAAGCGTAATTCTGTAAATCCTAATATTTCTCTGTTCATTTTAGTTGTATACAATTAATATTTATTCATTTTATTTTTTTTGGAGTGTTTAAATCATCATTCATATTGTTCACAACAGCTCTTTTAATCCGGTTTTAAAATCTACACTAGGGAGCCAGTTTAATTCGTTTTGAATTTTAGTGTTATCAATCGCATAACGCCAATCATGACCCAATCGATCTTCGACAAATTCTATTTGTGATTCGTCTTTGTCCAACAGCTTGAGAATAGTTTTAACAATATCAATATTGCGTACCTCATTTTTACCACCTATATTGTAAACCTCGCCAATTTTTCCATCATGTAACACTGCATCGATACCGGAACAATGATCGGACACGTGGATCCAATCACGAATGTTTCTTCCGGAGCCATAAACAGGGAGTTTTTTACCTTCTTTGGCATTTTTAATCATCAACGGGATCAATTTCTCTTCATGTTGATTTGGTCCGTAGTTATTGGAACATCGAGTGATCAAGATAGGGTAGTTAAAAGTCTCATAAAAGCTGCGGCATAACAAATCTGCGCTAGCCTTACTCGCAGAATAGGGGCTATTCGCTCGCAATGGAGTGTTTTCAGTAAAAGCATCGTCTTCTTCAGTTAAGCTACCATACACCTCGTCTGTAGATACTTGAACATACCTCTCGACACTTGGGCAATCGTGAAGCAAGCTCAGTAGAGAGTGTGTCCCGTTTATATTAGTCTGGACGAAAGGGGTTGAGTCATTTATACTGTTATCTACATGGCTTTCAGCGGCAAAATTGACAATATAATTTATATCTTGTTTGTGAACTAATCTTCTGATACGATCTGTGTCATTGATGTCACAAATTGATAAGCTGTATCTACCTGATCGATTAATTTCTTCACTAATATTAGAGTAGTTTGCGGCATATGTTTTCAAATCAACATTGTGAATATGGTAGTCATATTTATTGAAAATGTATTTGATAAAGTTACTTCCAATGAAACCTAGACCACCGGTGATTAGTACTGATTTGCTCATATTGATATTTATTCAAATGAGCTTGTTGTAAAAGTATAATTAAAGTATTCCTGGGTGTAAATCTCTACACCCGTTGCTAGCTGATTTATTAATATCAAACCCCGGGTATTGGTCTTTGACATTTTTGTTTATAAAAACAAGATCGACCTGCCATAAACAATCTCCTAAATACAAAGGGTCTATAATACTGAATAAATCAAAGTTTGCGCCATGCAGTATATTGCTTATATCCTTGAATCTGCTCAATTGTGCCTCGATAATTACAAAGGCGCTTTTTTCTAGTGTTTGTTTAGCACCATTCAGGACTTTACATTCAGGTCCATCAACATCAATCTTGAGTAACAACCACTTTTCTAGATCCTTACAAATATTGTCCAGTGTATCTACTTGGATTTCGGTATCTGAAACAACATTACTTATACTACATAAATTATTATCGTTACTATGTACAAATTGTGTCGCGCTTAAATCACTAACACCTATATTTAGAAGTGTGAAATCGTTACCTTGATAATTTTTTCTAATAATTGGTAGGAGGTGTGGTTGAGGTTCAATTAGTATCTGATGCACATGACTGAAGGCTTTCCGGAGTTCAGTTGTTTCATACTGAACTCCAACATCTATAATATTTGCCAAAGGGAAATTGTTTTTTACTAGCACATCACAAAAATATGATTTAGTTAATTTGTTCATTGTTATAATTATTCAGCGTGTGGAGGTATGGGTTTGTATAATGTTGGTTCTTCTTTGGCCGGTAAAAATATTTCTACACGGAAATAGTGTTCCAGTTGTGTCACGGGTTGAACATATCCGGGTTCAGATCTCAAATATTCAGGTACTATCTCTTTAGGTATATTTTCATACTCTGCTAGGAAAAATATATAAGCCGGGAAATCGTCATTTCGGATGGCAGTATCTATCTCCTGCAGCATCAAGCGCGACCAGTGTTTGTTCTCAGCATCACGTGCCATTAATTCTTGAATTTCTTGTTCATGTTGCGCGGTTCGCGACAGTTTCGTTTGTTCAGGTGTTAGTTTGGTACTGTTACACCCGGTCGACAGTAAACCGAGTACTAGTAGTATACTACTTGTCAGATAAGTGACCACGTTCAACTGCCTGGTAGTAATATTCGTCTGGTTTCTTGTTCCATCGTCTGACTGCTGATGAGCTCCATAAATAAATCGTTTTACCTAGGTACTCGACTGTTGGGCTATTTGGATTCACAATACGATCCGGGTACACGGGACAATATCTCTGCTTCAACAATTTCACACAGCACACTTTGAGCTGTTTCTTTTGTGATTCTGTGAATCGGGTACTAAGTTCTGGTATTGCCTTGATATAATATGCAATATTCGTGTCGAATGCTTTGACACAGCCACCACAGCAGAATTCAATTGTTTGATCCAGTACTTGAGATGTTTCTTCTGAATCTACATCATCCCCTCTCATGAGCGGGCACTTATTCGTGACCCCGTACGTTACATTCAAACATAAAAACAATAATACTAACAACTTCATATTTTATATTATATGCCCTATCTTTACGAAGTTCAACTATTATTGAAGTCCTGTGTTATTTCGTTAAAATATTCATACCAATTTGTAGTTTTTTTATCTTCATCAAACAAGTATAATTTTAGTGGCATGTTGTACACTTCTAATCTATGCAATTTCATACAGCCACTGTCACATACAATTTTGAGTTTTTTATTTCCGGTAAACCTTTCCATGTGTATAATATGTCTTGTCCTTCCCGGGTTGCATGTTATCGTCTCTACCTTCTCTCCAATCTCCAATGTCACCGTTGTGTCTGTTTCACATTCTAATATGAGCATCGCGTTCACCTTGTTGTCAGCCGAACAGTATGTTAAATCTTTTTCTAGAGATTGAGTTTTATTTAATGTTATACACTTGTTATTGTATTTACCGTTAGTTGACCAGTTTTCCATTCCGTATTTGAACCCACCGTTATAAACATTTCCATTGTACGTGGACCATAGTGCCCATACCCCGATACCGGACAGAGTACTGTTTAATATATTTCTCATCAAATTAGAATTGTCCAAAATACCCGGTGAAGGTGAATCAAAACTACCCATAATATTTTTTTGTTTGAATATTCTATACCCTGGGTTCAGGTTATGATGATCATCGTCATCATACGTGTTGTCCATAATATTGAATTGATTTAAAAATAGATTTTTATTTTTATTCAGCCTCAAAATCTGGCTAACCCTACTATACCATTCTAAGTAATTTTTTTCTACAACTAGATTTTCTTGTATCTCTTTAAAGTTGTTGTTAATATTTTCGTACCATTGCGGTCGGAGTATATATGGATTGTAGTAACCTAATTCAAGGTTATTGTTATTTTTAATTCTATTAAAGACACCGTTAGTTCTTTGTTCTATTAGCAACGGTACTTCTTTTGGTACCTGTATTATAATCCTTTCAATAAATCGCCGGATATATATTTCGCATGGTTCATCTAAATATATTGGAAAGTCAATACTGTCTTTGGTTACCTCAATATTGTAGAGTTTATGATTCTGGTTGTTCAGCCTTTCTTGTGAACCTGGTTCACTATACAAATAGTTAGAAATAGGCCAAAAAAAGTCTTCCCATGAAATGAATATACCTGTGGGGTTGAACCATTCATGCATTTTCGTTATATAGTTACAAAAATTCTTAATCTCCGAGGTATTATCTCTTTCTGATTCAATATACATCCTCTTGTATCTCATAT
>Ga0181568_10004120_pt1 | contig 13004 bp, 6 predicted proteins | sample 101ome_20_FD_133758 | JGI IMG/M metagenome (GOLD analysis project Ga0181568, IMG submission 133758) | Coastal salt marsh microbial communities from the Groves Creek Marsh, Skidaway Island, Georgia - 101404AT metaG (megahit assembly) | ecosystem: Environmental > Aquatic > Marine > Intertidal zone... | reverse complement strand
GCATATACAGAACCCGATAGATATACTAGGTATCAATTAAATGATAATGGTCATATTTTGAAATTTATAAAAGCAATGTTAGCGGATGATGTTGTGTTTGAAAAGGTTGAGAATAAACGATCACTGGAACACGTGCCAGCACCAATTGTTTCTATTAAGGATTTAAAAATGTCTGTATATATGTTGTCGTTTAATTTCCCGCAACAGGTGGAAAGCACGATTAAAACTTGGTTAAAACACCCCAAATGGATTAAAGATACAAGAAACATTTTAATTGATAATTCTACCGATAAAAATGCTATAGCTCAAAATGAAGAATTATGTAAAAAATATAACTTTGAACATATAGTTACAAATAAAAATTTAGGAATTAATGGGGGCAGATTTTTAGCAGCAGAACATTTCCAAGCGTCAGACAGCGATTACTATTTGTTTTTGGAAGATGATATGGAAATCTGTGGACCAGATAGAACAGGTTTTTGTAGAAATGGATTTCGAAGATTTGTGCCAGATCTGTATGATAAAGTTCTTAAAATTTTAGAAGGAGATGATGTGGATTTTGTAAAATTATCTTTTACTGAGGTATATATGGATAATAATTTACAAGTATCATGGTATAATGTCCCGCAGCACATAAGAACAGAACATTGGCCTCATTATGATCAATTGCCAATTACCGGTATTGATGATAACTGTCCTAGAACCAAATTTGATACAATTGAAGTTATAGATGGATTATCTTACATTAAAGGTCAAATTTATTATGCTAATTGGCCGATGGTTGTAGGTAAAAAGGGAAATCAAAAAATGTTTTTAGATATTACGTGGGCACATCCATATGAACAGACATGGATGAGTCAGATGTATCAAGACACAATTGCTGGAAAATTGAAACCTGCTGTTTTATTAGCCAGTCCGATTAATCACAATAGAATTGTTTATTATAAGCCAGAAGAAAGAAAAGAAAACGCGGGGTGAATTGTATTTATTAAAAAAGGTGAATGAATGGAAAATAATTATACAGTTTATATAAGTGTATCAAAAGAGTGGTTAAATGTAGAATGGACATTTCACCAGTTGATTTTAGATATTGCTGATCAGATAAAAAGAGAAAAAGGAGCGACTATTGTAAATGAACGAAATTGTCAATTTGTTCAAGATGATATTCCACATGTTATATATGATTGTGAACTTCTTTTACATGATAAGCAAAATGATTCGCTTACACTTATCTCATTTTTTGATAACATGAGCAGGACCTTGAGTTTATTTGAAAAAAGAAATAATCCAAAAGATTTAGTGTGTTATAGTCAATTATCAAAGACTAATCTTTTTGAGCAACATCGTGTTGACAATAGAAAATATAGAATTGTACCAAATATTCACATTCCTAGTTTTTCTTTTCATACGGCAGATAATCCAGTTGATAAGTTTTACAATAAAAGACAAGAAACTGATAAATCTAAGTTCTTCGATAAAATGATATTTAGAGGTACAGCTGCTATATCAGCCACTTGCAGAATGCCTATTTTATTATTGAACGGTCACCATTATTTTACAGGTCACGACTATCATCCAGATTATTTTGATGAACTTACGTATCACAAAGTTGGATTATCAGTCCCAGGCGTTGGTGAGGTAGGTATGAGAGATTTGGAATATATGTCGGTGGGAATTCCAATGTTAAGAATGGAATACACATATCCTTCACCTTTAAACCCACCTCTTATACCAAATTATCATTACATTGCTATTGATAGAATAGATCCTACCTCTGATGAAGAAAGAATGGGTGGCAAAAATCCATTTAACTATGCAATGGCGTATTTAAATAAATTTGAAGAAATTAAAGATGACCAAGATTTGTTAGATTTTATTTCTAAAAATTCCAGAAAATATTACGAAGACTATTTGCATGTCAATGTTAGGCAGAAACATATAATGGAGATATCAGAGATTGCTTAGTTATAATTGGTGAAATCGTAAATAAAATGAGATTATTAATATATTTATAGTTAATGTCGAATTTATTTAGCATATATAATGAGAATTTTGGAGAAAATGTAGTTACAAATGGTAAATTTATTGCTGTTTCAAATACAAATTCCAAAAATTACTCATGTGAAGAAAACTTTGCTAGAGTAGGTGAAGTTAATATTTACAGAAAAGATGACTTTACCACCAATTATTCTCTCGATAGAGTATATAAAAGACCGCAATATGCGGTTCCTGTATACTATACAGAACAATATCCAACTCAATGGAAATCTTCGTCACTTTCACCAGAGCAAAGTGGATCTTCCGTAGACACTACATCAAGCTTCGATTGTTGTGGTATTTTTGAAATCGACTCAGATCCAGCAGTATATAAACAAACTAAATATGGATCGGCTCTTTCTATATGTGATAGATATTTAGCAATTTCAGATATGGCTGTTAGTCAGAGTTTGAATTATGTGGATTCTATTTTTGCTTCGGTAGATGTATTTAATTTATATAACCAAAGTAATACTGGATCATGTGTTGAACAAAATGATTCAATATTTCAGTTGCCTGATTATCCATTTAGTAGAATAACAGGTTCAGTTGATGGGAAGTTTGGTTATTCTGTATCAGTAACAGATAATTATTTGGCAATTTCAGAACCCTATTATGATTCGACAAACGGAGTTGTTTATATTTACAAATTAACAAGTGGATCATATGCTTGTGGGTATGAACTTATGCACACCATTTATGCTCCAATTAGTAATGGTTATTTTGGATCTGATTTATATTTAGATAAGGTTAATGAAAATAAATTAGTTGTTGCAAATGGATTATCTATAGACAACAAAGTTTATTTATATCATTTGATAAATGACACATGGGTTTTAAAACAAACTTTATCACAAGATACATCTCATAAGTGGTTTAGATTAAAAAATGGAGATATATATGAAAATACAGCATGGTATCCAACGTCCATGTCTTCTAGTAAATACGGTTATTCTGTAGCAATTGCTGGGAGACATTTAGTAATTGGATCCCCCGAAGATTTAACTTATTACGAATATAGTTCATCTAATGAGGTTCTTCCACTTAGACGTAGAGGATCGATTTACAGTTATCATTTACCAACTAGTTCAGCAGACTTACAGTTTGTATTACGGGAAAAATTATATGGAGATATAAATACTTTCAAAGATAATATGTTAGGATATGATGTAGATATAACATCTAAACATGTTCTCGCAGGTTCACCTAAAATATATTCTCCATTTTCCAGTTTATATTTGTCTGAGTCTATAGGCAGATACAATGTTAATTTTCAACCCAATGATTTTGGGGCTAGTACCTTTAATGGTCAATCATTATTGTATAACATAATTACATCTTCGTGTGATGATACATTTGATCTGCAGATGGCGACGACTGCGCCTATAGCTTATAGAAAAAGAACAGATGAATCATATAGCGCATTTGGATTATCAGTTGGTTTATCTGATGAAAATTTGGTTATTGGATCTCCAATACCATTAAACGATGATTTACATTTACAAACACCATATAGCTTTGAACAATCTTCCAGTGGAATATATACGTGTGGCACAGCTGATTCAGTATCGACATCATTTATTAGAATGGAGGATTTAATTTGCGTTTGTTCAGATGGCCATGATTTAAATAGTCAAGTTAGTGGATCAGTTGTTCTAATACAAGAAGGGCCTGAAATTGAACAATTATATGGAAAGTCTTTTATATATGATTTTGCCGATTTACAAAGAGATTCTTATGTGGGGAATATATTTTACAATAACAATAGATTTATTGTAAATAACACAGGAAGTGTATTAAAAGATTTATTAAAAGATCCGTCAGATAATTATAAATCTGATTATATCTATGGAACGTATGACAGCCAAATTACACTTAATGAAAAACAATTTATTTGTTCAGTAGTTCCAGGAGAATTTAATACATCCACAAATCCATCAGCAATTACTGCTTCTTTCACGGGATCTTACAATGTTATTAATAAAAATGTTTTTGATTTTAGTAATTTGGATATTGTTCTTAGATATATTAATTCTAAATTAACTTCAACAAGAGCTGAATCATGGTGGAATATTCTGGTTGAGGGAGATGTACAAAATAGCATATTTGGATTTTTCTCATCTTCGATGGATAATTACACAGACAATAGATTAACAGATGAATTAAAATGTCAATTAGCAAACAAAGACTATGATGTAAATAAAGATGGAAAAGTAAGTTATGATGATGCTTACATGATTTGGAATTATTTTATAGAAGAATTAACAGTTGAAAATTATAGTCAATATATAACACCAACTTCTAAAAGAAAAAATTATAATGATATAATATCATTTTTAGACTTAAAAACTGCTAAAACTGCAACTGATAACATTAAATCCGAATTTTTTAACTATAATTATAGTTCATCTATTGATCCAACTGGTTCATATCTAGCCCCATATATAACACAGGTAGGATTATATGCGAATGCTGATTTAGTAGCAATTGGGAAAATAGCATCGCCTATAAAAAATAATGGAGAAATACCAATTAATATTGTGGTGAAATGGGATACATAATTATATTTATTATAAAGAACTTGAAATATTATGGCAACTTTATCTGATAGCAAAATCATAGATCGTGAATCATCTGTTAAAAGTTTAGCAGATAGGTACTTAACAGGGCAAGCCGCTGGCGGAGCATATAATGTCCAGAAAGATGTTAAGACTAATGGTGTCAACGAACTTTCTTTGGGTGGAAGTACTTTTGATACAACTTATACTACAGAAAAGGGATTTAAATTGGGAGTAACTACAGGCACCGAAAACTTTAATGAAAAATCTTTAAATTATAGTGATACAATCAACGGCGGTGTTAAAACAACGGGTGTTAATCAAACAGCAACCGGGTGGAATGGAAATAATTCTTTAAAAGATGCTACATATACAGTTGATCAAGGATTTAAATTACAAGCTCCTTTAGGACAAACCCAATTTAAAGATGCTCAAGGCGCACAATCTAAAAATCAATCGATTTATTTAAATGGTTTTAATAGTAATAAATACATGAATGGTAAATTCACCAGATAATATGTATTATTAATGGTTATATTAGGTTTAGATTCATCAACATCTGTTACAGGTTGGGCATTTAGTAAAGATCGAAAAGTTTTAGATGCTGGTTTCATTGATACAAAATCTTTAGAAACAACAAAAGAAAAAGCGTTTCATGTTATATCTCTTCTAGAATCCACTAAATACGGGAAAAAATTTGAATATATAAATTTAGAAGCAGCATTAAGTGGTTTTGCTGGTGGGTTTACTTCACAACAAACAATTATCACTTTAACTAGATTTAACGCTGTTTTTGAATACATCTTAAAAGAACATTTTAATAAAGATGTTAATTTAATATCTGTAAATTCTATGCGAAAACAGTTATTTGGAAAGTGTAGAATAAAAGGTCTGCCATCGAAAGAGTTTGTGAAATCGGAGTTAGAGTTTCTACTTCCAGAAGTTTTAGATTTCTGTGTAGAAAATAAACGTGGCAATTGGGATAAAAGAAACGGCGATATGTATGACGCAGTTGTTTGTTCTTTATATCGAGAAAATATAAAAACTTGATTTTTGAAATATATCTACTATCATCTGGATATATGATGGAAGAATCTACAATTGAAACATTAAGTAAACTCTTTAAACACACACCAACAATACAAAAAGGTGGTACTGAGGTAATGTTTCATTGTCCTAATTGTAACCATTATAAAAAGAAATTAAATGTAAATACTACAAACGGGTATTATCACTGTTGGGTCTGTGATTTTAGTGGCAAAAGTTTTAGAACGTTACTTAAAAAATTGAAAGCACCCAAAGAGTTTTACGAAACACTTTGTAAAATAAAAATATCAAAAACATTTCATAAAGAGGAATCTGTTAAACTTTTTTTGCCCAATGAATTTGTTCCATTATATCACAAATCTTTAAATATGGAACATAAACATGCTTTATCATATTGTATCAAAAGGGGATTAACTACACATGAAATTGTTAGATACAATATTGGATTTTGTCATGAAGGTGTTTTTAAAAATAGAATTATAATTCCATCATATTCATCTACTGGAGATTTAAATTTTTATTGTGGCAGAGACATTTATAACAGTAAGATGAAATATAGACTCTGTGATTCCACAAAAGACATAATAGGATTCGAACTGTTTACAGATTTTAATCAACCAATAACTTTAGTAGAAGGTGTGTTTGACGCCTTTTCTGTTAAATATAATGTTGTGCCACTATTTGGTAAAGGGTTATCAAACAAGTTGAAAATTAAGTTAATAAAAAATAAACCGCCGCGTGTTAATGTTTTATTAGATGATGATGCGATTGAAAGCAGTATTCAAATATGTGAGTTTTTAATTCAGAATAACATAGATGCTTATCTAGTTTTATTGAATGGTAAAGACCCAAACGAATTGGGACATATAAAAACTTGGAATGCCATTAATGCATGTGTTAAGGTTGTTGAATCAGATTTATTTAAATTTAAGATTAAGTATAAAATTTTATGATTGTATTAAAGAATACACAAACTAATATTGATAATATAGTTCAAGTCTCTGATATCCATATAAGACTTACAAAGCGACACGAAGAATATACAAATGTATTCAATAAACTATATACAGCCTTAGACAAATTAAAAAATAATACAAATGTAATTTGTCTTATATCGGGAGATGTATTTCATAACAAAGTAGATCTTTCACCTGAGTGTGTAAAATTGGGAAATGACTTTTTAAAGAATTGTGCGGACAGAGTTCCGACAATATTGATTGCTGGTAATCATGATGCTTTATTAAATAATAAAAATAGATTAGACAGCTTGACCCCAATAGTTGAAGGACTAAATCATCCAAATCTCTTTTATTTAAAAGACACAGAAATATTTCGATATGAGAATATTTTGTTTAACCACTATAGTGTGTTTGATGAACCAGATAAATACATTAATTTTGACACTGTGCCATCGAAGTATAAATTAGAAACCGATCATCATATTGCATTATTTCATGGACCTGTTAACGATGCTATTACAGATGTTGGATATACAGTAAGTAATCGTGCTATTACGAATGATTTATTTGATGGTCATCACATGGTTATGTTAGGTGATATTCATAAACATCAAGTACTTCAACAGTACAGTGAATTTCATGAGAAGCCAGTTATTGCATATGCAGGATCAATGATTCAACAAAATCATGGAGAAGATTTAAGAGGACATGGATTTCTGCTTTGGGATTTAAATAGTAAATTGTTTAAACATTATGAATTGTCAAATGATTATGGTTATTACACTATTGAAATTAATAAAGGCAATTTAAATACTGATATCAGCGATATACCTAAAAAAGCTCGCATTAGAGCAAAATGTTTTGAATCTATTCCGTCTCAAGTAAAGAATGTTATAAATGAAATTAGTAACAAATGTGAAATAATTGAATCAACATTTATACGGACCGACGAATATTCAAATGAAACAATAAAAGATGGTAAATCTTTAGATATACATAATATCTTTAATGTAGATTATCAAAATTCCTTGATAGAAGAATCATTAAATCACAAAAAAGTAAATAATGATTTAATTAAAAAAATAAAAGAATTAAATAGTAACATTAATGTTGAAGTATCAAAAGATAAAAGTCCTAAAAATGTTATATGGAGACCTAAAACATTTGAATTTCATAATATGTTTAGTTATGGTGAAAATAATTTTATAGATTTTACTAAACTAAAAGGGACTATTGGTTTGTTTGCTCCAAATGCTAGTGGAAAATCATCTATCATGGATGCTTTAGCATTTTGTATTTTTGATAAGTTTAGTAAAGGGTTTAAAGCTATACATGTTTTGAATACTCAAAAAATGAGTTTTAGTTGTAAGTTTAATTTTGAAATTAGCGGAGTAGATTTTTTTATAGAAAGAAGTGGAAAAGCTGATAAAAAAGGAAATGTAAAAGTTAATGTTAAATTTTATAAAATAGATAATGATGGAAATGAAGTACCTTTAAATGGAGAAGCTAGAAGAAGTACAAATGATATTATTAGAGATTATGTTGGATCATATGATGATTTTATTTTGACAGTTCTTAGTGTTCAAAATAGTAAAGTTGGTTCATTTATAGATTTGGGTCAGACAGAGAGAAAAGATTTATTATGTCAATTTATGGGTCTTAATTTATTTGATCAATTACACAGTTTAGCAAATGAAAAATTTAAAGAAACAAATTCTCTTTTGAAAAGTACTAGTAGAAGCCAATTAGAAGAAAATTTAACAAACATTAAAGAATCTATTGAAATAAATAATAGTCAAATCGATAAATGCAAAAATGAAAATAAACAATTAGAAATTGATAAAGATAAAGAAAATAATATTTTATTAGATTTAAGTAATGATGTTATTAAAATAGATGACTTTGAATACAATATTAAAGAATTAGAATCTGAAAAAATACAATTAGACACTAGTATATCTGATTTAGAAAATGGTATTAAATCAAAAAGAAACGATTTGGTTTCATTGAAAAAACAATTAACAGAATTAAATGATTTGCTTTTACAGTGTGAAAATATTGAAGATGATTTTGACGAATATAGATCGTATAAAGATAGAGAAACAAAAAAATTATCCGAAATTAATACGCTTAAAGTTTTAATTAAAACTAAAGTTGATAAACTTAAAAAATTAGAAGAACATAAATATGATCCAGATTGTGACTTTTGTGTCAACAATGTTTTTGTTAAAGATGCTATAGCGACTAAAAATGAATTAGAAGAGGAAAAAATAAATGCTAACAAAATTGTTTTAGAATATAACGATTTAAAACAAAAAGTTGATTCATATGGAGATATAGAGGTTAAATATAAAAAATGTCAAAAGTTACAAACTGATAAATCTGCTAAAGAAAAAGAATTTAATAGTGTTAACTCTAAAATATTAAAGTTTGAGAATTCTTTGATTAAACATCAGAACGATTTAAAGTCTTTAAATGAAAATATTGATACATTTTACAAAAATAAAGATATTATAGAAAACAATACAAAAGTATTAAGTAAAATTAACAATCAAAAAATATTAATTAAAGAATTAGAATCTAATATAAAAGATAACAATGATATTTTATATGATGCTTTGAATGAAAAAGGATCGTTGAAATTTAAATTGGAAAATGTTAATGATAAATTGATTCAAGTTAAAGAACTAGAAGAATCATATGAAGCATACAAATTATACACTTCATTAGTAAGTAGAGATGGAATTCCATATGATGTGATCAAAAAAACATTACCGGAGATTGAAAAAGAAGTGAATAATATTCTTCATCAAATTGTAGAATTTAATATTTCTTTAAATACCGATGGTAAAAATATAATGACGAATATTGTATACGATGATCGTTCATGGCCATTAGAAATGGCTAGTGGTATGGAAAAATTTATCAGTAGTCTCGCAATGAGAGTTTCTTTAATTAACATTAGTAATTTGCCTAGACCAAATATTATATGTATCGATGAAGGTTTTGGATGTGCAGATAGTGAACATTTGGGTCAGATGGGGTCATTATTTACATATTTAAAACACCAATTTGAATTTATTTGGATTATTAGTCACTTAGACCAAATGCGGGATATGGTGGATGAAAGGTTAGAAATTAAAAAAGAAAATGGCTTTAGTAAAATAATTTGTGCTTAATAAAAGTTTTACTTTATAGAACCGTAGATAGAAATCTACGGTTTTTTATGCATTTTTGAATTTTTTTATACAAAAAAGATGAAGTCGTTATAAATAGTATGATCTTCCACTTTTTCGGCAATATTTATAAATTAACATAACTTAAAAAAAGTTAAAAGTTTACTTGAAAGGAAATAACATATGCCAATAGAAGAAGGTGGAAGATTCAGTCCAACACAAAATATAGTGAGTCCAGGCGTGTTTACACGTGAAAATGACTTATCGGGGCTAGCACAAGGCGTAGCCAACATAGGTGGGGCAATTGTGGCGCCGTTTGCAGACGGACCCGCGTTTTACCCCAATATTATAACTGATGTAGCAACTCTAGAACAAAGATTTGGTTTAGCAGATGGAATTTATTATGGTCCATATACAGCGAAAGAATATTTGTTACAACAAGGTATTGTAACAGTAGTTCGTGTAGGTGGGCTAACTGGGTACTGGCAAAAGAACCCATTAGTTATTTATGCTCAACCAGGTGAGTGGGATAGAAGTACCGATACAGGTGCTTTAACTACAGCATCATTTATGTATTTAAACAGTGACGATTATACTACAAATATCCAATATGTACATACGTCATCTGGTTATAAAGTTCCAGTATTGGATGCATCTGCTGCTCATACAGCATCTGGTGCGGGTATGGGTTGTACTGGTCAATTAACTAGTTTAGCCGAAATAACATCGTTCTTAGGTTCAAATTCTAGATTGCCCAATATGAGCAATTTATCCGCATCTTTAGCACAAGCCTATGCTGATAGAAAATTATTATCGATTACTAGTTTACAAGCATTTACAGCTTTTTCAGCATCTATCGTGACAGATGGTTTTAAAGTAACTCCTAAAGGTGGATCTACTGATTTTACATTGGCTTGGTGGGATGTACAAAAATCTATTCCATCTGGATCCCTATTTTTAAGTGGAGCTATTGGATCTGCTCCTACAATCACGTTAAATGATGCACTTAATGGTTCGTGGGATGGTACAACTAAAACATTTAATGCAGGTACTGGATCTTATTTAACAGGGTCTATTTATCAGACATCAACCGGTCAAATAAAATGGCCATTTGTGTTTTCTTCAGTTTCTGTTCCATCTGGAGTGCCTGTGAGTTCATATGTTCAAAATGCATTTGCTAGTACAACTGGAAGTAAATTTGATGTAATTAGTTCTTACGATAAATCTTCTTTGAGATTTAGTGGAAGTATCAACGGTAAATTTGGTCCAAAAGCAGCTACTAGTAAAATGCCTAGTAATTATGATGGAATCGGCGGAGCTTTGAGTGGTAGTAAATTATACTACAACAGACAAGTTTCTTTAGGTTCTGTGAAAAGTGGATGGTTAGCCAGATCTTTTACTGGTGTATCCACACCAACTTGGGCCTCGGGATATTTTTATCTATCATCTAGTGCTCAAGGTGAAGATGTAAACGAAGAAGCACAAGTCGCAACAGCTATCGCAGAGAGTACAGAGACAAACTTCTTATTAACATCTAGTATATTAAATAGAGGTGGTACTACAACTCAACTTACACTAGCATATGACGAAGATACATTTGATGCTACTAGTGTCTTGACTGTATCGTCAGCAAGTTTTGCCGCAGTAAGAAGTGAAGCTACATGTGGTGCTGGGTTGAGATTCCTCGGAGTAGTTAAAGGTGAATATGGACCGTTTGATGGAGGATTTACAGCCAATGATGTTGGTTTAGGAGATCCTTGTAATCCTATTTCAGATGTACGTAAACCTATGGTATTATCCGTTTTAGCGAATACACAAAATGCTTCAACGCAATTTGGAACAGATTATACTGTTAATGGATTTGCTACATCTCAAATAAGTCAAGCAACTAGTTCTGTTTTCCCATATAAAGGAGGCATCAATCCTACAGAAAATGATTATCAGTTGGTATTAAATTATAGTTATACTGACGCTGAAGATAATTCATTTGCTGGAACATATGGTTATTACAACTTTAGTTTAAATGAAAGTGATAATAACTATATCAAAGATGTTTTCGGAATGGATGCTACAGTGGGTAATCCTGCTAAACAAATTGCTGGTCAAAAAGTTGAAGCAGCTTACAATTATGTATTGTTCGAGGATTCCATTAAAAGATTCATCGATGAGAAAACTAGACCTGCTGCTGAAGGTGGGGGATGGCAATTACGCGTTGCTTCTGTTCCTTCTCAATCATTTGCTACTGGCGAATCAATGAAATTCGTTGATCAGTATTCATATGATCCAAATAGTGGTGATTCTCAGTTTGCTATCACAAATGCTATGACCCCATGGATTTATTCTCAAAAGATATCTCCATTCAAGGGTAGTGCTAATGAAGCTGCTAAACCAACTAAATTCAAATTATTTAAAGCCCATACATTAAGTGATGGTACGTTAAGTAATAAGAAATATAAGATCGAGATTAGTAATGTTAAATTAGCAGGTACAGTTCCAGGTAGTGACTTTGGTTCATTTACATTATCAGTACGTGCTTATAGTGATACTGATAAGAGACCTAAGTATTTGGAAATCTTCCAAAACTTGAATCTTAATCCAGACAGTGCTAACTTTATCGCACGTAGAATTGGTGATAGATACTCTTATATCACGTTTGCTGGTAAGATTATAGAATTCGGTACATATGCTAACTTGAGTAAGTATATCAGAATTGAAATGACTGATGTTGCTTATCCAGAACACGTTGTTCCTTATGGATTTGAATCTTATTATGCTCCAGTTGATAGTACTATGAGTACGATGTTACCTCCTGTAAAATACAGTAAAGCATCTATTTTCGGATTATCACCTGGTAAGTACGCATCTGGTACTGTATTTGGACAAGTTCCAGAAGCATCGGATGAACTTGCTGCTTTATATCCAACCGCTTCATTTGGAGTTGGTGTAAGTAATGATACAAAGAATTACTTCAAACCACTTCCGAATTATGGTGGGGCTGATCAAAACGGTGATAATATTGATTTCAGTTTAGAAGATAAATCATATGGTGGTAGTACAAATGGATATTATGCTCAAGGCGTACCAGCAAGTACAGGTTCTTTACTTGCTCCAAGTCTAAGTGGTAGTATTCCTGCTACGTACGACCCAGTTAATGAAAGTACATATGTTAAACTTCGTAAGTTTGTATTAGGATTCCAGGGTGGATTTGATGGTCAATGGCCAGCAAT
>Ga0181568_10004118_pt1 | contig 13007 bp, 23 predicted proteins | sample 101ome_20_FD_133758 | JGI IMG/M metagenome (GOLD analysis project Ga0181568, IMG submission 133758) | Coastal salt marsh microbial communities from the Groves Creek Marsh, Skidaway Island, Georgia - 101404AT metaG (megahit assembly) | ecosystem: Environmental > Aquatic > Marine > Intertidal... | reverse complement strand
GTTATTTAATGCCCTTACAGCAGACTCTCTTCCGGGTCCTGGTCCTTTAACCAAGACCATTAAACTTTTTAAACCGTATTCTTTTGCCTGATTGCCAGCTTTTTCTGCAGCTACTTGAGCTGCAAACGGTGTGCTTTTTCTTGATCCTCTAAAACCAGACCCGCCCGCTGTAGCCCAGCATAATGTATTGCCTTGTCTATCTGTAATTGTAATAATTGTATTATTGAAAGTAGAATTTATAACAGCAATTCCATCTGTTACAACTTTTTTTACTTTCTTTTTATTTTTTACATTTGTTTTTGCCATTTATATTCCTGGTTATTTCCTTATTGCCTTTCTAGGCCCTTTTCTTGTTCTTGAATTATTTTTTGTTTTTTGCCCTCTCAAAGGCAGTCCTTTTCTATGCCTTATACCTCTATATGTACCAAGATCCATTAATCTTTTAATATTTAAAGTAACCTCTCTTCTTAAATCACCTTCTATATTGTATTTTCCTACTTGTGTTCTAAGAGTCTCTATCTCTTGTTCTGTTAATTCTTTAATTTTTACTGAGGGATTTATATTTGATTCTAAACAAATTTGTTTTGCTCTTGTTGGCCCAATGCCATAAATAGCTTGCAAAGCTATTACTGTATGCTTGTTATCTGAAACGTTTATTCCTGCAATTCTAGCCATTATTTTTCCTAAAAAATGTTATGTATTCTAACAATATGGTTGATATCTTCAATCATTTTATCCTTGTCTCTGTTTATGTCTTGGATTAACACAAATTACTCTTATAACCCTATTTCTACGAATTATTTTACAATTTCTGCATATCTTTTTAACTGATGCTCTTACTTTCATCTTCTATAGCCCTGTAAATTTGATTTTTTCATTAAACTTCCATATTGATAATTCATCATATGTGATTGTAGTTGGCCTATAAAATCCATAATAACTACAACAATAATTAATAGCGATGTGCCTCCAAAATAAAATGGAACATTTAAACCTATTATTAAAAACTCAGGCAGCAAACAAACTAAAGTAATATATATTGCGCCAACTGCAGTTAATCTTGTAAGGACACTATCAATATATTTTGATGTTTGCTCACCAGGTCTTACTCCTGGAATTGACGCTCCCGACTTCTTCAGATTCTCAGATGTTTCTCTTGAATCATAAACTAAAGCTGTGTAAAAAAAACAAAAGAATATAATTGCGGCAGCATAAAAAGTAACATATAAAGGTTGTCCTGGTGCTAAAGTTGATGAAATATCTTTTAACCAACTCATATTTTCAGCAGAACCCGCCCATTGTCCTAATGTAGAAGGAAATAAAATAATACTTGATGCAAAAATTGGAGGTATGACTCCTGCCATATTTAATTTTAGTGGCAAATAACTTGATTGTGCTTGCACCATTTTTCTACCTTGCTGCCTTCTTGCGTAATTCACCGTAATTTTTCTTTGTCCTCTTTCTACAAAAACAACAAATGCAGTTACTGCAATAGCTAAAACCAAAATCATAACTACTAGTGCCGAATTTAATTCTCCTGTACTAGCAAGTTCTAGTGTTCCACCTACTGCTGTTGGTAAGCCAGACACAATACTTATAAAAATAATTATTGATATACCGTTTCCGATACCTTTTTCAGAAATTTGTTCTCCAAGCCACATAAGAAACATTGTTCCGGTTACCAATGTAATTATAGTTGAGAATATGAACCCAGAACCACTATATAAAGATATACCTTGAGCTTGTAACGCAACAGCAACACCTCCTGCCTGTAAAGTAGCTAACCCTAACGTTCCAAATCTTGTGTATTGTGTTATTTTCTTTCTTCCAGATTCGCCTTCTTTTTTAATTTCCTTTAATGCAGGCATAGTTGCAGACATTAATTGCATTATAATTGAAGCTGAAATATAAGGCATTATTCCAAGTGCGAGAATACTAAATCTTTCTAGTGCTCCACCTGAAAACATATTAAACATATCTATTATCGTTCCACTTTGTTGTTCAAAAAAAGATGCGAGTGCTGCAGGGTTTATTCCTGGAACAGGAATATAAGTACCTATTCTATATACAAGAATTGCACCAAAAACAAAAAATAATCTTTTTCTTAATTCTTCCATATTTAATCTATTATTTTTCCACCTAATTCTTCAATAACTTTTTTTACACCTTTTGTAACCATTATTCCTTCTAAACTGACTTTTGTTTTTAATTCTCCAGAGAGAAATACTTTAACTTTTGTCATTTTTTTAGAAACTATTTTCTTTTCTTTTAATAGCTCAATAGTGATTTTTTCATTTCCCTTAAATTCTAGTTCCCCAAGCCTAACTCTAGCGACATCATTTTTTCTTGATGTAAAGCCAACTTTAGGCAATCTTCTTTGCAAAGGCATTTGCCCACCTTCAAATCCAACTTTGTGGTAACCACCAGCTCTAGATTTTTGACCTTTATGTCCTCTTCCTGAAGTTTTTCCTGTTCCACTACCAATTCCTCTACCAACTCTTTTGGCAGTTTTCTTTTTTACTTCTGGAGCTATAGTATTTAATTCCATAATTACTTCTCTACTTTTAATAAATAATTTATTTTATTAATCATTCCTCTATTTTCTGGCGTATCATTGACTTCTATCGTTTTATGAATTTTTTTTATACCTAGGCCTTTTGCGCATGCTTGATGCGCTTTAAGTCTTCCGCTTAAACTTTTTATCAATGTTAATTTAATCTTTGACATTTTCTACACCCAAAATATGCTCTATTGACTTACCTCTTTTATTTGATACATGCTGAGGAGACTCCACAGACCTTAATCCGTTAATGGTAGCCTTTACAACATTTATTGGATTTGTTGTTCCAATACATTTTGCTAATACGTTATGAATACCTAAAACTTCAAATACAGCTCTCATTGCTCCACCTGCGATAATTCCTGTACCCTCAGATGCTGGTTGCATATAAACTCTCGCTGCACCATGTCTTCCAACTAATGGATAATGTAATGTGCCATTTATAATAGGTATTTTAGTCATATCTCTTCTAGCTTTCTCCATTGCTTTTTGAATTGCTAACGGGACTTCTTTTGCTTTACCATATCCATATCCTATTTTTCCATTACCATCACCAATTACAGTTAATGCAGTAAATCCAAATTGTCTTCCGCCTTTTACAACTTTAGAAACACGATTAACCTTAACTAACTTCTCTAAAAGTTCCTCGCTGCCTTGGTATTTGTCTATATTTGTTGACATATTTTTTCTCTATTAAAATTTTAAACCATTTTCTCTTGCAGAATCAGCAAGAGCTTTTATTCTTCCGTGATAATTAAAACCACTTCTGTCAAATGCAACCTCGGAAATATTTTTTTTAATAGCTCTTTCAGCTATTGCTTTGCCTATAATTTTTGCCGTCTCAATATTTCCTGTATGCACTTTACTTTTAACAAGACTTTTTTCTAATGTACTTGCAGATATAATAATTTCTCCGCGCGGTGATAATAATTGAGCATATGTATGCATAGCTGTTTTGTGAACAGTTAATCTGTGTCTATCACCTGATAGCAATTTACTTCTAATTTTCCTTGCAGATCTTAATCTTGCTAATTTATTTTTCATTATTATTTCTTTTTAGCCTCTTTTCTTATAATATTTTCATCGCTATATTTAACGCCCTTGCCTTTGTAAGGTTCTGGTGGTCTAAATGCTCTAATTTCAGCAGCTACCTGACCAACTTTTTGTTTGTTAATACCTTTTATAACCACCTCTGTTGGAGCTGGTGTAGTAATATCAATGTCAGAATCATATTCATATATGACTGGGTGAGAAAAACCTAAAGATAAGTGTAATGCTTTATTTTTTACCTCTGCTTTGTAACCAACACCAACCAAATTTAATTTTTTTTCATATCCTTGACTGACACCAATAACATTATTATAAATTAACGCTCTCATTGTTCCTGCTATTGCAACATCATCTATAATTTCAACTTTAATTTCTTTTTCTTCCTTGTTAATTTTTACACCAGGATTAACATCTAATGTTATTTCACCTTTAGGTCCCTTAAATGAAACTACCTGGCCGCTTACATTTATTTCAACGCCATTTGGTATTTCTACTGGTTGTTTAGCTATTCTTGACAATTTATTACTCCACTGTACAAAGTATTTCGCCGCCGCAATTTTGACTTTTTGCTGAGTCAGCTGTCATCACTCCTTTAGAAGTTGAAACAATTGCTACACCAAGTCCGCCTAGTATTTTTGGCAATTCATTTTTATTTTTATATATTCTTAAACTAGGTTTACTTACCCTAGTGATATTACTTATAACAGGTTTTCCCTGAAAATATTTAAGTTTGATTTTTAATCTTTTTTTATTATTTTCTACGTCCTTAACCTCATAATCTAATATATATCCTTCTTGCTTAAGAACAGAAAGTATTGATTCTTTAATTTTTGACATATCTGTACAAACAAAAGTTTTATTCACCATTTGCCCGTTTCTAATAATTGTTAGCATCGCAGCTATTGGGTCACTCATACTCATAATTAATTTCCTTTACCAACTTGCCTTAACTAAACCTGGGATATCGCCTCTCATGGCGGCTTCCCTAACTTTTATTCTTCCAAGACCAAATTTTCTATAATACCCTTTTGGTCTCCCTGTAATTGCGCATCTGTTTGTAACTCTGCATAAACTAGAATCGCGAGGTAGTTTTTGTAATTTTTCTGATGCTGCAAGTTTATCTTCAATTGATGCACCATCACTTTTTAAAATATCTTTTAATTCTTTTCTTTTAGAAAATAATTTTTTACTTAATTTAATTCTTTTCTTTTCTCTTTCTACCATTGACCTTTTTGCCATTTTTATCTCCTAAAGGGAAAGTTAAATTCTTCTAGTAATAACATAGCTTCATCATTATTTTTTGCAGATGTTGTAATTGCTATATCTAAACCCCTTAAACTATCAATTTTTTCATAATCAATTTCTGGGAATATAATTTGCTCTTTTATTCCTAGTGTATAATTTCCACGACCATCAAAAGATTTTTTTGAAAAGCCCCTAAAATCCCTTATCCTTGGAATTGCAACAGATATTAATCGGTCTAAAAATTCGTACATCTTATCTTTTCTTAATGTTACTTTACACCCTATTGGCATTCCTTCTCTTAAACTAAATGCAGCAATTGATTTTTTTGCTTTTGTTATAACTGGCTTTTGGCCAGATATCTTTTCTATATCTTGTAATGCTGCTTCTACTACTTTTTTATCTTTCACAGCTTCACCTAAGCCAACATTTATAGTAATTTTAGTAATTTTTGGCACTTCCATAGAAGACTTATACTGCATTTTTTTTTGCAGATTATTTTTTATTTCTTCATTATAGATTTTCTGTAGTCTGCTACTCATAAATCAATTTGTTCCCCAGTTGACTTGTAAATTCTTACTTTTTTATTGTCCTTTAATTTTAAAATTCCAACTCTATCAGGCTTTTTTGTTTTAGCGTTATATATCATTACGTTTGAGGCATGTATTGGCATTTCTTTTTCAATTACTCCACCTGTTTCGTTTTTATTTGGATTTGGTTTAACATGTTTTTTAGCTAGATTAATTCCATCTACTAAAATCCTTTCTTCATTTATTATTTGCGAAACATTTCCAAGTTTTCCTTTATCCTTTCCAGATATAATATAAACTTGATCGCCTTTTTTTATTCTGTTCATCTTAAATCTTCCTATAAAACTTCTGGGGCTAATGATATTATTTTCATAAATTTTTCTGTACGTAACTCTCTAGTAACAGGGCCAAATATTCTAGTTCCAATTGGTTGCAATTGCGCGTTAAGTAAAACTGCAGCATTTGAGTCAAATTTTATTAATGATCCGTCGTCTCTTCTAACTCCTTTAGCTGTTCTAACAACCACAGCATTTAACACCTCGCCTTTTTTAACTTTGCCTCTAGGTATAGCTGTTTGAACACTAATTTTTATTATGTCTCCAATTCGTGCATATCTTCGCTTTGATCCTCCAAGCACTTTTATGCATTGGATTTTTTTAGCTCCACTATTATCTGCCGCAGTTAAAACTGTTTGCACTTGTATCACTTCAACTCTCCTTGCTTCCCAAAACTTCAACTAATTTCCAGGATTTATCTTTAGATATTGGTCTTACTTCAGTTATTGAGACTATATCTCCAACTTTACATTTATTATCTTCATCATGAACTTTATATTTTGTTGATTTTTTAATATATTTTCCATACTTTGGGTGCTTAACTTTTCTCTCAAAAAGCACAACAACAGTTTTATTCATTTTGTCACTAACAACGGTTCCCGTTAGTGTTCTAATTTTTTTATTTTGCTCCATCTTCTAACCTTTTTTCATTAATAATGGTTTTAATTAATGCAATATTTTTTCTGGCCTCTTTAACTTTATGATGTGTTGGAAGCTGACCAGTTGTAAGTTGCATTTTTAATTTAAAATGCTCTAAGCTTGTCTCATCTAATAATGAAATAAGCTCTTTTATTGTTTTTTTTCTAATATCTTTTGCTAACATTATCTTTCCTACATTATTGTTCTAACAACAAATTGAGTTTGAAATGGTAATTTTGCAGCAGCTAATTTAAAAGCTTCCCTAGCTACATCCTCTTGAACACCTTCCATTTCATATAAAACTTTACCAGGTTGTATTTTTGCTACCCAATACTCAACATTTCCTTTACCTTTACCCTGTCTTACTTCTAGTGGTTTTTTAGTTATTGGTACATCAGGAAATACTCTAATCCAAACTTTACCACCTCTTTTTATATGTCTTGTCATCGCTCTTCTAGCTGCTTCAATTTGTCGCGCTGTTAATCTGCCACGTGTTGTAGCTTTCAACCCAAACTCACCAAAACTTACTTTTGATCCTCTTTGCGCAAGGCCTCTATTTTTACCTTTTTGCTGTTTACGATATTTTGTTTTTTTTGGTTGCAACATCTCTAATTAACCTTTTTTCTCTTGTGTAGTTTCTTCTTCGGTTTCACCACTATATATCCAAGTCTTAATGCCAATAATTCCGTAAGTTGTCATAGCTTCTGCAAATCCGTAATCTATTTTTGCTTTTAATGTATGAAGAGGAACTCTTCCTTCCCTGTACCATTCAGATCTTGCAATCTCTGCCCCATTTAGTCTGCCAGCGATATTTACTTTTATTCCTAATACGCCAAGTCTCATTGAATTTTGAACAGCTCTCTTCATAGCTCTTCTATACATTATTCTTCTTTCTAACTGAGATGCTATACCTTCTGCAACTAATTGAGCATTAATTTCTGGCTTTCTGATTTCCTCTATATTTATTTTTACATTATTTAAATTTAAATCCATCATAGTCGCTACTTTTTTTCTCAAGACTTCTACATCTTCACCTTTTTTACCAATAACAATTCCAGGGCGTGCAGTATGTATTGTAATTTCAGCAGCTTTTGTAGGCCTCTCTATTGTAATTTTACTAACTGAAGCTTGTGATAGTTTTTTCTTTAAAAAATCTTTAACCATCAAATCTTTTAATAAAAATTCTGGATACTCTCTACCTTCTGCATACCACTTTGAAGTATGCTCTGCTGAAACCCCTAATCTAAAACCTATTGGATGTACTTTTTGTCCCATAATATTTACTCGTCTGATAAACCTATTGTTATATGACTTGATCTCTTCAAAATTCTATTAGCGCTTCCCTTTGCTCTTGCCCTAAATCTCTTAAGTGTTGGCCCAACATTAACGAAGACTGTTTTTACTTTTAATTCATCTATATCTGCTCCATTATTATGTTCTGCATTAGCAATTGCTGATTCTAGAACTTTCTTTACAATGTCAGAACTTTTTTGCTTGCTATATTGAAGTATATCTAGCGCATCTGACACTTTTTTGCCTCTAATAGTATCCACGACTAATCTGCATTTTTGCGGAGAAACTCTTATATATTTTAAATTTGCTTTAACTTCCATTATTTTGCCTTTCTATCTCCTGAGTGACCTTTAAATGTTCTTGTCATTGAAAACTCACCTAATTTATGTCCTACCATATTCTCTGAAATTAAAACCGGTATATGTTGCTTTCCGTTATGAACAGCTATTGTTAAACCTACCATTTCAGGAACAACCATAGATCTTCTTGACCATGTTTTTATTGGCTTTTTATTATTATTTTTAACCGCGTCATCAACTTTCTTCATAAGATGATGATCTATAAATGGTCCTTTTTTGAGTGATCTTGGCATAACTTTATTTACCTATTTTCTTTTCTTAATAATTAAATGATCTGTTCTTTTGTTAGATCTTGTTTTAAATCCTTTAGTAGGCGTTCCCCATGGTGAAACTGGATGTCTTCCGCCAGAAGTTTTTCCTTCCCCACCACCATGCGGATGATCTACTGGGTTCATAGCTACACCTCTAACCGTTGGTCTTACACCCCTCCATCTTTTTGCTCCAGCTTTACCCAATTTAGCCAAATTATGTTCAGGGTTTGATACCTCTCCAATTGTTGCTACACATTCTTGAGGAACTTTTCTCATTTGTCCTGAGCGCAGCCTTAACAAAGCATACGGGCCATCTTTCGCTACCAATTGAACTGAAGCACCAGCACTTCTAGCAATTTGCGCACCTTTTTTTGGCTTCATTTCTACACAATGAATACTTGTTCCTAAAGGAATTTTACTTAGTGGCATGCTATTTCCAACTTTAATTGGAGCATTATCTCCAGAAAGAATTTCATCACCAACTTTTAGTTTATTTGGTGCAATTATGTATCTTCTTTCGCCATCTTTATAAAGTACTAACATTATGTGAGCTGATCTGTTTGGATCATACTCTAGTCTTTCTATCACTCCAGGGACATCATATTTATTTCTTTTGAAATCTATAACTCTATATTTTTGCTTGTGGCCACCACCAACATGTCTTGTAGTAATTTTTCCAGTGTTATTTCTTCCACCAGTTTTTGATTTTTTTTCTGTTAGTTTTGAGTACGGCTTTCCTTTGTGAAGACCTTCAGTTTTTACACTTACAGTAAATCTTTTTCCCGGTGAAGTTGGTTTTGATAATATAGTAGCCATTTTAACTAGCCCCTCCTAAATCAATATCCTGTCCTTCTTTTAATGTAACATATGCTTTTTTATAGTTTTTTCTTTTGCCCTTGGTTCTACCAAAAACTTTAGTCTTTCCGGTTACAGTTAAAATATTTACATTAGTAACTTCAACTTCAAATAATTTTTCTATTGCTTCTTTAACATCTTTCTTTGTTGCATTTGAAGCAACTTTAAAAGTTTGCTGTTTAACATTATCAGCTATCATTACAGATTTTTCAGATACATGCGGCATCAATATTACTTTTGATAAATTTGATATGTCCATATTAAACTCCAAACCTTTTTTCAAAACCCTCTAATGCATCTTTTACAATAAGAATCTTTTTATATGAAAGCATAAGTGGTGGATCCAGATGATCTACTGTAGCAATTCCAACGTCTTTAATATTTCTCGATGACTTAAATATTTTTTCATCAATACTATTCACAACTATTAGCACAGAGTTTAAATTATGTTTCTTTAGCAAATCACTTACATGTTTTGTTTTTATTTCTTTTAACTCAATTTTATCTATAGCAACAACTCTATCTGTTCTAAGCATCTCTGACATAATAGATCTCATGGCGCCGTTGTACATTTTTTTATTAACTTTCTCCGAATAATTTCTCTTTCCAGAAGCAAATGTTACCCCACCACCACGCCAGATTGGTCCTCTAGTGGTCCCTGCTCTTGCTCTTCCTGTACCTTTTTGTCTCCAAGGCTTTTTTCCACCACCTCTTACAGCTGATCTATTTTTTTGTGAGCTTATATTTTCTCTTCCGTTTGAAAAGTATGAAGTTATTACTTGATGAACTAATGTTTTTTTATAATCAACCCCAAAACATTCATCTGATAAATTTATTTTTTTATTGTCTGGCAAAATATTAATTTCCATTATTTATCACCTTTTTTTCTTTTTGCTGAATGGGTTACCTCAACAAGTCTACCTTTAAAACCTGGAACCGAGCCTTTAACCAATATCAATTTTTTATCTTGATCTATTTTTACAATCTCTAAATTCTTTCTTGTCACCATAACATCACCCATTTGTCCTGCCATTTTTTTTCCTTTAAAAACTCTTCCTGGGAATTGACATTGACCTGTTGAGCCTGGCGTTCTATGTGATATTGAGTTTCCGTGTGTTGCATCCTTTCCTTTAAAATTATGTCTTTTTATTGTTCCAGCAAAACCCTTACCTTTCGATCTTGATCTAACATTTACAAATGTACCTTCTTCAAAATGCGATGCTTCAAGTTTTTGGCCTAATTCAAAGCCAGTCGTGTCATCTATACGAAATTCTTTGATATTTTTCTGGGGCGCAATATTATTTTTTTTAAAATGCCCTAAATGAGGTTTTTTTGATTTTGATTCTTTTTGCTCGTTTGTTGCTATCTGTAATGCGTTATAGCCATCAGTTTCAGCACTCTTGATCATTGAAACTATATTTGTTTCAATTTTTAAAACAGTTACAGGTATAGATTGGCCATTTTCTGTAAATACCCTTGTCATACCAACCTTTTTTCCTAATAAACCAATATTCATTTAATTCTCTTCTAAATGTAAAAATAAAAAAAAGTCTAGGAAATACAATACATAACCTAGACTATCTAAGTAAGTTTGCTGATTATACACTAATAATTAAGCGAGAAAAGCTTAATTTAGCTTGATTTGTACGTCAACACCAGCTGCTAAATCCAGTTTCATAAGAGCGTCTACCGTCTTATCTGTAGGATCTAGAATATCCATAATTCTTTTATGAGTTCTTATTTCATATTGATCTCTAGCATCTTTATCTACATGTGGCGATATCAATATTGTAAATCTTTCCATTTTTGTAGGTAATGGGATTGGTCCTCTAACTCTTGCGCCAGTTCTTTTAGCTGTTTCAACTATTTCCACAGCAGATTGGTCTATTAACTTATGATCAAACGCTTTTAATTTGATTCTTATATTTTGAGTTGCTGAGTTTTCAGATTTTTTAACCAATTTCTTATCCCGCGTGTTTATTTATAATTTCGTCTGCAATATTTCTTGGGGCTTCCATATATTTTGAAAATTCCATTGAATAAGTTGCTCTTCCTTGAGTTGCTGACCTAAGATCTGTCGCATACCCAAACATTTCTTTCAAAGGTATCTCGCCTCGTATAACTTTTCCTGCTGGGCTATCTTCCATCGCGCCTATTATACCTCTTCTTCTATTTAAGTCACCAACTACATCACCCATATAATCCTCTGGCGTTACAACTTCAACTTTCATGACTGGCTCTAATAAAGCTGGATCAGCTTTTTTTGCACCATCTTTAAATCCCATTGAGCCAGCAATTTTAAATGCCATCTCTGACGAATCAACATCATGGAAAGAGCCGTCGTATAATGTAACTTTCACATCTTCTACAGGGTAGCCTGCAATTACGCCATTCAACATTTGCTCTTGTATGCCTTTATCCACTGCTGGTATATATTCTTTTGGTATAGCTCCACCAACAATTTCGTTGACAAATTCATATCCTTTGCCGGCTTCTTGTGGTTCAATTTTTAAATAGACATGTCCATATTGACCTCTACCGCCACTTTGTCTTACAAATTTACTTTCTTGATCAACTGGTTTTCTTATGCATTCACGATAAGCAACTTGTGGAGCTCCAACATTTGCTTCTACCGAAAACTCTCTTTTCATTCTATCCACGATTATTTCTAGATGTAACTCACCCATTCCAGAAATAATTGTTTGACCAGACTCTTCATCTGTTTTCACTCGGAATGACGGATCCTCTTGAGCTAGTTTTTGTAAAGCTATACCCATTTTTTCCTGGTCCGCTTTTGTTTTAGGCTCTACAGCTACAGCAATTACAGGCTCAGGAAACTCCATTCTTTCAAGAGTAACTAATTTTGAAGGATCGCAAAGAGTATCTCCAGTGGTTACATCTTTTAAACCAACAGCGGCAGCAATATCTCCAGCTCTTACTTCTTTAATTTCTTCTCTTGAATTTGAGTGCATCTGTAAAATTCTTCCAACTCTTTCCTTTTTTCCTTTAGTGGAATTAACTACAGCAGAACCTGCCTCTAAAACACCCGAGTAGACTCTAAAAAATGTTAAAGTTCCAACAAATGGATCAGTAGCAATTTTAAAAGCTAAAGCAGAGAAGCCTTCTTCATCAGATGCTTCTTTTTTAATTTCTTTTTCATTTTCATCAATTCCTTCTACAGGAGGAATATCAAGTGGGGAGGGTAGGTATCTAACCACTCCGTCAAGCATAGCCTGTACACCTTTATTTTTGAAAGCAGAACCACATAACGCAGGCACAATTTCATTTGCAAGCGTTCTAATTCTTAAGCCGTCATGAATATCCTGCTCTGATAAATCACCATCATTAAGATATTTGTCCATTAGGTCTTCATTTGCTTCTGCCGCAGATTCAACCATTTCTTCTCTATATTTTTTACATGTATCAATTAAATCATCTGGAATATCTTTTTCTTCAAAAGTAGTACCCATATCTTTCTCGTTCCAGAAAATTGCTTTCATTTTAATTAAATCAACTACACCCTGAAAATTATCTTCTGCTCCAATAGGTATTTGAATTGGAACTGCATTTGATCCTAATCTTTCTCTAATTTGATTTACAACTCTTAAAAAATCTGCTCCCGACCTATCCATTTTATTCACAAACGCCATTCTAGGGACATTGTATTTTGAAGCTTGTCTCCAAACAGTTTCAGATTGAGGTTCTACGCCGCCCACTGCACAAAAAACTGCACAAGCGCCATCTAATACTTTTAGAGATCTTTCAACTTCAATTGTAAAATCAACGTGTCCAGGTGTATCAATGATATTAATTCTATGTTGCTCAAAAGATTTATCCATTCCTTGCCAAAAACATGTTGTTGCAGCAGAGGTAATTGTAATGCCTCTTTCCTG
>Ga0181568_10004116_pt1 | contig 13009 bp, 12 predicted proteins | sample 101ome_20_FD_133758 | JGI IMG/M metagenome (GOLD analysis project Ga0181568, IMG submission 133758) | Coastal salt marsh microbial communities from the Groves Creek Marsh, Skidaway Island, Georgia - 101404AT metaG (megahit assembly) | ecosystem: Environmental > Aquatic > Marine > Intertidal... | reverse complement strand
CTGCTGCTCGCGGGCGGATTGGGCGCCTTGCAAACTGCAGCCATAAGCAGTGCACTGCCTTTCTCGATAGTAATGATCTTTATATGCGTTGGTTTATACAGGGCACTGCAAGTTGAAGGGCGTGAAAGGGCAGGACAGTTGGGGTAGTGCGACGCCTGATCTAGAAGCGCTGGTAAGTTGGTGGGCCCACCAGGACTCGAACCTGGGACCGACGGATTATGACCCCCTCGCTTCCCTATTAAACCGCGAGCAATTGGATAAACAAGTGCCTGATTCAGACGAGGGCTTAGCCACAATGTCTGTGAAGCGCCTTGAGTGGGACCACATCCAAAAAACCTTGCAGGCAAATAACGGGAATATCTCTGCCACTGCCAGGCAGTTGAATATGCATCGCCGAACGCTTCAGAGGAAGCTGCAAAAGCGGCCGGTTCGCACTTAATTTCCATCGAGCTTCTTGGCGTTCAGGACATAACACAAATCAAGTGATTGATTGGGCAAGCTTATGTGACCGCTGTCCGTACTTTACGGTCAAGGATTTCCATACTTTGGTTACTTATTAGGGGCTGCACCTATAATAAATACGCCAGAGATGATGAGGGCAATGCCGACAAAGTGTTTTACAGATATCGGCTCTTTAAATAAAAAGTGACCCACAATAGAGACAAACAGTATGGATACACCTGTATAAATTGGATAAAGAAAGGAAATTGGGCTAGATCGAAGCACAAACAAGTAGTACAAGAATACAAACCCGTACATGCTCAATGCCAATATTATGAGATGCCATTGAGAGCGTAGAAGATCGACAAAGCTATCATGATGCTTTGTCGTTGAGTATTTCAAAATCCCATGAGACGCAGATAATAGAAACGCCAACAACACTGCGTGAAGGCTAGACGTAATTATGACATACGAGCTCGCTATCATTGGTTACTTTGGTGCTCTGCTATTTGTTCAGTGGTCTCAATCTCAAGTATTTTGTATGAAGGCCTGCGCTTGACCTCTTCATAAATTTTCCCGATATAAACCCCTATCATCCCGACACTAAACATCAAAATACTGCCGATAATCAGCACTAGCAAGATGACTGTAGTGAATCCATCGACTGCTTGTCCAGATGCCTTATCATATAGCGCTACTCCTCCGATAACCAAGCTTATTGAAAAGGTTAATGCTCCAAGAAAAGTTACTATTTGTAAGGGAAAGGCCGAAAATGATGTGATCGAGGAAACAGCATATCTGACAAGAGAAAAAAAGTTCCAAGCACTTGTTGAGTCTTTGGTTTTTGGGACATCAAAATAGATTTTCTGTGCTGGATAATCCATCCATTTCATCAAGCCTCGAAAAAAACGGTTGGACTCTGGTAATAAACAGAGCGCATCCACAACTTTCTTATCAAGAAGCTTAAAGTCTGTGCTGTTATTTATGTCCAATTGAGTCAGATAATTAAAAATTTTATAAAAATATCGGACTAGTAAATTCGAAGTTATGCTCCTGGTACCGCGAGATCTTTTGATTCCTTCAACTACGAGAGCGCCATTTAGCCAAGCATCTATCATTGTTGGTATCAACTCTGGAGGGTGCTCTAAGTCGGCGTCTAGAACAATAGTGGCATCATTCTCTTGCGATTGAGTTAGACCTGCGTAGATCGCTGATTCTTTGCCAAAATTCCGAGTAAAAGAAATAATCTTCATGTGCAATGAATCTGGTTTCCTAGAATAGCCTTGGATTAATTTTAAGGTGTTATCTTGAGATCCATCGTTTACTACGATTATCTCAAGGCTTACATCTTGCGTCCTTCTCCTTTGACTTTCTAATGCTGTGAGGCATTGCAGTATAGTTAGTTCGCCGTTAAATACTGGTAGTACAATTCCTATTGATTTCAACTTAAGGCCTCCGCCACGATTTCTCTTCAACACTTTCATCGATGGTTTGCGAAGCAGAGTGTGTGGTCCATCCCTCGGGAGACGTATATCTCAGAATAAAATACTCGTGAAGGTCGAGATTTACTCTTTGGCTTCCGGCCATTGGCACTTCGGTGATTCCAAGAGTGTTTGAAATTATATGATAAGCCCCATCCTCATATGGGCCGAAAGACCATGAGAAAGTATTATTCACATATTTATAGTTCAACGTTAAAGGTGCATCTTCTCGCTCGTTCTCACGCCATTCGGTCAGCAGGATGTAAGTCTTTTTTTCGGAATCGCGCATGCACTGACAAGTCTCATTGTATTCCATTAACCTCTCTGGGTTATCAATGTCTTCAGTATCGAGAAAAACGGGATCGATGATCACCAATGGACTTGATTGATTTGGGCTCACCTGCTGCTTCAGTTTATTCAAATCAGTCACATACCAGAATGAAGAGGAGATTAACGATGATGGAAGGTATCCAGTTGATGCGTCTTCGTTCCAGAGATAGCTGCCTACGACATCAAATTGTCTTGCTGTTGCTAATACAGAGCGACGTGTTTCAATTGACGAAAGTGCAGCTGAGCCGGCTATTGCTAGACTCGCGAGTGGGGCCAGACGCGGAAGTATAAGGGTTTGAGGGGTTTGAAATCGAAAGAAGATGCTATTCGCAATGAAACCACAAGAAACTGAAAAGACTAACCACGGGAGCAATAAATAGCGATCCGCGATATTAATTCCTGGGAACCTTACAAGCGGCGCAAGCGGCGCAAGTATCGAAACAAGCAATATGACTAAAAAAAAGCACAAATAGGGTTTACGTATGATGAAAATCGACATGAAGTATAGATACACAGCGGTCACATAAATCGAATATTGGCCAAAAACTAAGTTGGGGAAGTTTGAGAAGCTCAGCAATACTTCTAATATGTCTATTTTTGGTAATAAAGCACTATTATCTGTATAGCCACCGATAATTGAGCCAAGCATTGTTGCGCGCCAAAAAATATAGAGAAACGCAATTAGAATGTGAGGTGCCGAAGACCTAACGCGTTGATAGATGTTTTTTTCAGGAATGGAAAAAAGTATCAAGAATAATGGGAAAAATATTTCTTTGGAGAGAATCGCCAGGAAATAACAGATAGCGCTTATTATTTGCCAAACTATTGACGATTGGCGGAGATGAACTACGAATAAGAATAATGAGATGAGGCAGAAAAATAAGCCTTCAATGTAATGGCGAGTCATCAATTGTTGGGCGACTAGAAGAGCTGGCGCGCCAAACAAGAATAGTAGGGAGCTGGAAAGCGCGTATAGAGGCGGGAGCCATAATGCTAGCAAGACATTCAGAGCAGCTGCTGAAGCTCCAATTGCAACAACCTGATGAAGGTAGAAAAAAACTGGTTTTAGTCCGACTAATGTCAGGTCGACCCTAAAAGATAATGTGAGCCATGGGGTAAAGTTAGAAGGTGATACATCTTTCCATGCCGCAGGATTGAACAAATCTTGCCATACGGAATAACTGCGAATGTGAGTGATGAGTGCTGGGTCATCCCAACGCCAAAAGCCTTCTATAGCAGAGATATTTAGTAGAACTGAAACAAAGCAGAGCGCTAGGCTGGATTGAACCAGTGCCCATTTTGAATAGGAAATATCGTCTATGAGCCTCTTTCTCATACTTTATAGAAGTGGCATGAATATTAACTTTAAATCCCTGTAGAGTTTAGGACGGCATGCATTAATCCAGCAACTGACCATCTCCGTACATCGTCTGAAGCATCCTGTACGGCGCTGATCGATTTAGTTGGTGGGCCCACCAGGACTCGAACCTGGGACCGACGGATTATGAGTCCCTCGCAGACAATCAACCACAACCCACCACAACAGCCTGCGTCACCTAGATCAAATTACCATTACAGCTTTTTTATTGCCACTTGTAGTCATTAGTTGCAGTGGGTTGTGTCGCAGTGGTCCAAATTTGGTCCAAACTGCCCCTTTTATATGGAGGTATTGATTGCTGGTTCAGTTAGTTAACCTTGCGCTCAATCCCTTCCCAGTAGGGCTCTCGCAGCTGATTCTTCAAAACTTTCCCACTGGCGTTTCTCGGTAATGCATCCATGAACTTTATCTGACGTGGAAGCTTATACCCAGCCAGATGGGCGCGGCAGTGTTCGATAAGATCTTCTGTCGTTGGTTTTTCGTCTCCCTGTAGCACCAGAAACGCCAGCACCGTTTCTCCCCATTGCTCGCTGGGAATGCCGATGACAGCAGCATCCGCGACCGCAGGATGTTGAAACAGTGCATTTTCTACTTCAGCTGGATAGATATTCTCGCCGCCGGAAACGATCATGTCTTTGATGCGATCCTGGATGTAGATGTAACCGCGTTTGTCCATTTTTGCTGCATCGCCGGTGTGCATCCATCCGTCTTTAAGTGTCTCGGCTGTTGCTTCCGGTTTGTTCCAGTAACCGGTCATTACCTGTGGGCCGCGAACCTGTAATTCTCCGACTGTGCCATAAGGCACTTCCTGGTCGTTCTCATCGGCTATTCTGACCTCAGTGCCGAGTACGGCACGACCGGCGGACGCCAATAATTCAGGTTCGCTTTCGATAGCTCGGACATGGTCTTCCGGGCTCAGGCCGGTAGCGAGACAGGACAATTCGGTCATGCCGAACCCCTGAGAAAATTCACAGCCGAATTTTTCCATGGCATTAACCAGCACTTCTTTGGCGATGGGGCTGGCGCCATAGGTGATGCGGCGTAGCGAAGAAAAATCGCGACTGTCCAGATCTGGCACGTAAACCAGGCAGGCCTGAATCATGGCTGGCACCAGGGTGACGAAAGTGATCTTTTCACTTTCCAGTTTGTTGGCGACATTGACTGGATCAAAGGCTTCAAGAATAACCAGGGTGCCACCTCTGGCAATGACCAGCATTGCCGAAACAGCAGCTGCGACATGGTACATGGGGGCCACTATAAGATTTCGCTCACAAGATACTTCCATGCCGCTAAAGAGTATGCCTGCTGAAATATTTTCACAGACTGAATAATGATTAGACATGACTCCTTTTGGCAAGCCTGTGGTACCGCTGGTATACATCTGATAGAGCTGGTCGGTATCTGCGATATCAGCAGAAGGTTTGCTGTCATCGCTTACCAGCCAATCGTCGTAGCTGGCCCAGCCTTGTTTGGTATTGCTGCCACCTAGACGTATAAGTGCCTGCATATTTTCAAGTTCATTACGAATCGCGTCGACCCCATCACTGAATTCTGGCTGACTGAATACCAGCTTGCTGCCAGAGTCATTCACAATATAGAGCACTTCTCTTGGTGCGAGCCGATAATTGAGAGGAACCGGGACGACACCCACTTTCGCTGCACCGTAATACATGATGACCATATCGATGGAGTTGAGGGAGATATAGGTAAACCGATCACCCTTTTTGAGACCCTGAGCCAGCAAGGAATTGGCAAAGCGATTGGCAAGGCGATCGGCTTCCAGGTAAGTCAGTTTTCGGTCATCCATTGCCGCGCAGGTGTGATCTGGTGTTTCCCGGGCGAAAAACTCAAGATAATCATGTAAGCGCATAGCGTTGCTCCAGCTTCAGGGTATTTGGAATACCGTTATCTCGATTTGGAAATTAAGGAAATGAGCCAACGTTGATTCATGTTCTACTGGTCAATTTTTAGTTTAAGATAGCACGAGAAAGAACTTTTGAAATCAGAATCATTGCATCTGCATCTGTTCTGTTTGCGCAGAAAATCAATGTCTGACTTGTTACAGCCATACCTCCCGATTGTCGTGCCTGCCAATGTTTCTCGACAGGCGCATCTTCAGCAGTTCAGCCATGCCGCAAGTCTGTAAGAGTTCGAGTACGTCTTTTTTGTCGCCTTCCACTAATGAATCTACATAATTTTGCATGCGACTTAATAAATAGAAACGGTAAGGTTGCGCAATGGCTCTCACCGTGGTGTCTGCCACGTCGAAACTGGCAATCCCGACTTGTCTTTCGGCGATGGTGTTGGTTGCCATTTCCTTGTTCTGCTCCAGCCAGGCATTGATGGTTTCTGCTGCTGCACGAGTTTCCGGCATGAAATCGATGGCAATGTGTTGCAGCACTTCGATCAGGGATTCTGGAATTTCGTCATCGGGCAGATAGTCCTCTTCCTTTCGTTCAAACTCCCCAATGTCTGGCTCGTGTCGATTCATGCGCTCGACCCAGCGGAACAGGCGGATGGCTTTAGTCTGCATCAGGCGGATGGATTTCGGATCTCTGCCTAGATGGGCAAACAAGGGTGCGATCAATCCGAAGTCACCGATACTTGGTTTGCCGCCAAACAGGTAGGGATAGCTTGCGAAGTGCCGGTCCAGTTTTTTGATGAGGGCACAATACAGTGATTCTACAAGCTCGAAGGTAGCCGGCACGGCACCGAAATTTTCGCCTGCGTTGCGCATTCTATCCATCTGCTTTTCAGCCATTTCCCTTTTGTCCATGTTGGGAGGGATGTAGCACTCGAAATGGAAAGTCAGGAACTCGAGGTTCTCTTCCGGGAAGTTCCAGCGATAGTGCATGGCTGGGCGTAGCAATCCTTCGGTGCCAATGACATCGAACAACAGGCTCAGGGTCTTCTGTTTCGGAGTTGAAGGAGAAAAGCGCAGCCCACTTTTTTCTTCGTAATGATCGATAATGGCCGCACCATCACGGATGACCTCACCGGTCTCCGTTTCAATGACTGGCACGCTGCGGCGCCCGCCCATTTTTGGTAATACTTGTTCGAAATAATGTTGAGACACTGGCACCGTTTCCCGATAGGGTAGGCCGGCCTTGATGAGGTAGCTGCGTGCCCTGCCGGTATAGAGCGACAGGGAGGAACCGTAAAGTGTAATGTCAGACATGGTATTTAAGAGGCTTATAGATGAGAGAATGCTTAGATGCGTTGTCGAGGGTCTGGTGTTGGTAGCGCTAACTTAGACCAAAAAATTCAGCATTGCGCTGGGGTGTACAGCGCATCGGTCGTCAGAGATGATCCGTACCCAGGTCTCCTTTCAATTCGATATTGAGTTGTCCTTCGAGACCCGCCTTGCGATGGACGGCACTGGCCTGGTAGTCCGGATCCTGGATCATGGTGAACATCGCTTTGCGACTGGGATACATGACCAGGGCAACACTGTCCCACAAGTCCTCTACCTCTCCCAGCATCAGGCGACTCACCTGACCACCGAAGATCATCTTGCCGCCGACTTTTTCCACGTGTGCTGCGACTTCACCGGCATAAATTCTGTAGGCATCAGCGCCGCTGGCGCTGGTTTCGCGGCCATCCTCATAGCTAGCCCGTTCCTTGAATTTGAGCAGGTTCAGCATCGCGATTGGTGTGTCGGTATCGCCTTCCTGAAATCCCTTGATTTGCTCTGCGTTTGGCTGGACTTTGTTCTCAACGATCATGTGGCTTCTTCTCTGAGTTGGGAAAAGGGTGTCTGGGTGCAGGCTTGCGCATGTCGATTAGTGTGCGGCTGGCCGCTCTAGTTAGTCCAGATGATGGTTTCGCGTTCACCATCTGGTTCATTTTCCAATGTGTAGTCGATGGACACTTCCCGATCGGTTAATCCTGGCCAGAGCGGTTCACTCATTTGCCCATCAATTTCATATAAAGTCTGCATCAAGAGCTCGGCGCGATCCGGCTGGCTATTGATGAGGTTAGTCTGCTCGGTCGGATCGTTATTCAGGTTGTAAAGCCAGCGTCGGCCATTCTGTTCCTGAACCTGGAGTTTCCAGCCATCTTGTTGCACGACTTTGTAGCCTGCATCGCGCCAGTAGAGTGGCCGGTTCAATGGGGGTTGCTCCGTATCCAGAGCCGCGCTGAGAATATCGACGCCATCAATAACCCGATCTTCCGGTAGGTCGATGCCTGCGGCAGCCAGTACTGTGGGAAACACGTCGATATGGGCGACGGGGGAGCTGTATTCCGATGCTGCCGGAATCCGAGCTGGCCATTTGATGAAGTAGGGCACACGAATGCCGCCTTCAAAGAAACTGAGTTTCCAGCCACGATAGGGCTGATTGATGTCCGTCAAACCCAGGTAGTTTGCGCCGCCGTTGTCACTGGTGAAGATCACGATGGTGTTTTCTTCCAGGCCATTTTCCTCCAAGGCCGCCAATACCTGACCGATACCACGGTCAAGGCCGCGCAACATGGCTGCGTAGGTGCGCTCGGTGTGATCCTCAATATGACTGAGCGCATCATAGTCTGACTTTTCAGCCTGTAACGGAGTATGGGGTGCGTTATAAGACAGGAACATGAAAAAAGGCCGGTTTGTATTGGCCTCGATTGCGTTGACGGCCTCTCGGGAAAGATAATCCGTCATATGGGAGTCTGGTTTGAAGGCTTCTCCCTGGTTGTAGCTGATTGAGAATCGCTGGCTCGCCCACAGGAAACGATCGATGGGATCGAAATCCTGGCGTGAATTCACGACCTGAGGATCATCGATATCCATAAAGAGCCTGGCACCACTATTAAAACCGAGATATTCATCGAAGCCCTGATCGTTAGGCACTGTGCCGGCAACACTCCCCAAATGCCACTTTCCGAGCAGGATGGAGTGGTAGTCTTTTTCCTTGAGTGATTCAGCGATTGTAATTTCATTGCTGGGTAGACCCAACTCTGAAGGGGGAGGGTATTCTGCATTCTCATCAATCCATCTGCCCGCGGTCTGACGCGCAAAGGCTGGGGAAGTGGGGGTAAACTCGAACCCGCTTCGAGGACCATAACGACCCGTCAGCAAGGCTGCTCTCGACGGAGCGCATGTGGCATTGCCGGCATAGGCCCTCGGGAAATGCATGCCCTCTCGAGCGATGGAATCGATATTGGGTGTGGGCACCGTGCCGCCAGCAATGCCACCGCCATAGTGAGTAATGTCATTCCAGCCCAGGTCGTCAGCAAGTATAAGAACGATGTTGGGTAGGTCGGTGTCACTGGCAGGCGATGTGGCATCAGGCCCGATCTGCCAGCTAAAGGGTCGTTCGCCGCGAGATTCTGCGGCAAATGTGATCTCGTCAAAGCGACCCTGCTGCAGGGCGACCAATAGAAAGCAAAAAGCCAGGATTGCAGCGATTTCTGATTTTTGTGTCATGGTCCTGATCTACCTGATGCGTACTTATGAAGAGCGTTGAGTTGTCGATGGTAGCATGATAAATAATGATGTACATTATTTTGCTACCGGCTATCATTAAGGCGATATCAGCTCCACCATGTAGCATGCAGGAAGAGTCTTTTGAACCGCAGTGGGTGATGAAATAGAGAGAGGATCAATGGCCGAGCCCCAACATCGACAGGCGCGCACCGCGGCGACACGTTCCCGGCTTATGCGAGCAATGGAAAAACTATGCGCTCAGCACGGGGTCGAGAACGTCACGGTGCGGGCGGTCATTGAAGCCGCCGGGCAGAAAAATGAATCGGCGCTGCAGTATCATTTCAAGAATCGGGCAGGTCTGATTGATGCTATTCATAGGTCGCGCTTCAGCCAGACTCAGAACAAAAGGCGCGAACTGTTAACTCAGTGCCTGCGGAAGGATGCTGTTCCTCCGGTGCGGGAACTCTGCTACCTGATGGTTGCCCCCACCTTTCAGTTATGCCGGGATGATGCAGGTTATCGACAGTGGATTAAAGCGTTTGGTGCCATTAATGCCTCGGTCAAACATCCCATGATGGAAGAAAAAGTCGTTGAGGAAAGTAACAGTATTTTGATTATTGGCAGGCTCTTGCGTGAACAACTGCCGCAGCTTGATGAGGCGCTGTTTAATGATCGCTACCTCACTGTGGTTCGATTTGCGGGATTATCGATGTCAAACCATGCCAAGGAAAAAAATGCTTTCCAGGGACCTGGTTCTGATTTTTTTATCAGCAACCTGGTCGATTTACTGACGGGCCTATTCAGTGCAGAGGTATCGAGAGAAACACGAGCGTTAATCAATAAGCGCACACACTAAACTGATCGCGAATCAAACTTACAGACCAGGCGGCCAAGGGCATATTACGAGGAGAAAGCATGAAGAATTCCAGGACGGAAAAGGGTGGCAAAAGCAGGCGTGAATTTGTCACCCATTCCGGTGCAGCAGCTGGATTTGCGGCATTCGCCGGGCTATTCAGCCAGGGGGTGCAGGCGCAAACCATGGAGATAAACGCCATGGGTCCGACACCGGAACAGGCCCAGGCCTTTGCCCAGCTGCCGGACCGGCCCGTGGTGATGGTCAATTTGACCAAGTTCAGCCGCGACGGAGCCGGTGCCAGTGACTATGCACAATACAGTGAAGACGTTGGGAAAATACTGGCAAGCATCGGTGCCGAAGTAATTTTCCGCGGCGAGTGTCGCATGACATTTATTGGAGGCACCGAATGGGATGCGATCGCCCTGGTGCGCTATCCAAACTCCCGGGCTTTGTTGCAAATGGCACAATCGGCTGAGTATCAAGCCATTTCGGGTAATCGCAGTTCTGGTTTAGATGGGCAGATGAATCTCGCAGTCTTTGAATCCTAGCCCTGGTGCTTCACCTGGCGTATAGACAGGAAAAACATCACGGGAATCACTAGCACCAGCACGAGCTGGGCGATTGCCGCCGGTGCGACACCAGCGGTTTCAATAGACTTGAAAAAGACCAGCGCGATTCTCGAACTCCATTCGAAGAAGAGAAACAAATACATCAGGGGAATCAGACATCGATATCTCCAGGCGACCACTAGGTACATGAATCCCACCATGAGCTGGGCGATTCCCCACTGGGCAAAAATGAAGATCACCGCTTCTGCGCCACCCTGGCTATATGTGTCTAAGGGGATGGTCGCAATGGACTGGGCACCCCCGTCGGGGGCGAAGATGTGGATACAGCTTCTACCAATGGTCACCAACGTTATGAAGAAGAAAAAATACAGGCCCAGTTTGTGACCGTTGTAGGTGTTATCCACCTGGCTGGGAAAAATTATCTGTAGCATGGTCATCATTCTCTGTCAGCTGTTTGAGCAGCTTGCTGTTAGAGTGACACTATTATGCCTCTGCTCGGCGCAACCCTGGCATCCAGCATATCTTTCCAGATCTGGCTGGCAGCTTCAGCACCACTTAGCCTTTCGATCCGAATCTGGTTTTTAACTTTCCCTGCAAGTTCCACCGATGCCTCGCTGGCTTTGGCAAACAAAACGCCAGCGCCCCATTCCTTGTCCCGCTTGGCAATCTGACCTGGAGCAAAGAAGAAGGTAGGTCTGGCACCGGGCAAATCAGACCCACGTCGGTCTGTCTCCCAATGGGTAGCACCAACCATGCAGCTCTCAACCAGATTGTCGCTTAAATGATGATGGAGGGTGTTGGTGAGTTTGCCATTTCCGGACATGTCCACATAGGCAGTAGTGAGTGTGGCGTCGATGTTATTTTCATTGCCATAGTGGATAAGCTCATCGCAGCAAGCCAGGCTCATGACAAAATCCCGATTCGTCTCGGAGGTAATGCCGATCACTTTGGGGCGAGGGGCTGAAGTCCCACGGATCAGGCAGGCCAGCCCGAGACCTGTTTTGGATGACACCGAACCGATCACCAATTGTTCGGCACCGAAATAATCGTTATCGATAAAATAGTCTAGCAGCACATAAGAAGTTAAAAATAAAGGAAACAAAAGGCAACGCTCATCTTCGAACTGTTGAAGGATTACTGGCTCACCCGCCGTGCGGCGGTACTGGTTATACAATGCTGCGAGTTCCCTCCGGTGTGCCGTTTCATCAGTAAAACTGTCTTCCCTGATGTTGCCTGGTTGCAGCACCAGTTGACTGCTCATGGGAAAGAATCCCCAGAGTCTTTCGCCAACAACTATCTCGTGGCAGCGTGACTCGGTGACCTCTGCAATACTCCATGCTGGTACCTTGCCCCAATTTTTTTCGGCGGGGAAGAATCTCCAGTAGCCAATCTGGTCGCCGCTAAGCGCATAGCTGACATTGTTGGCAGTGAGGCCAAACTTGTTGATTGCGACACGGATCTGTCCATCCAACAATGGTGATGACTTTTGGGTAACGATTTTTGTATCCCGAAAATTTTCCCGGTTTACCCACAGTTCAGTCACGCTTGTCATAGTCATACTCCAGGGTGGCTTTATTTCATATTTTCATTATTCAGATTGACGGTTAACTCTCGTTCAGGAATTTGCTGATTTCTTCAACCAGGAACTCAGGCGCATCTTCTTGTATAAAATGACTCGCCGTCTCGTTAATCTTATGGGCCTGCCCTGCCGCGCCTGGAATATTTTTGATAAGGATCTTCTCATGGCCTTTCGTTACTGGATCCCGTCCGCCAAATAGGGTTAGAAACGGTTTCTCAAAAGACAGCAGTTTCTTCCAGGCGGTCTTATTCAATGGCACCCCGGGGTTGTCGGGTAATACGGGAATGAGGGAAGGAAAAGAACAGATGCCCGCTTCGTAGTCCTTATTTGGAAAAGGAGCCATGTATCCTTTTAAGGATTCTTCGCTAATAGGTTCGGCAAAGGAGGGTTTGAATATCTTATCCCAAGGGAACTCGGAAGCGTCCTTCATCATAGAGAGCCACATTTGGAAAAAGTCTGATGCTCCCTGCCCAAGTGGTAGCCCGGTATTGGCTGCGATTGCGCGCTTGAAACGCTCAGGATACTCAGCCAACAGATAAAGCCCGATACTGCCGCCCCAGTCTTGTCCAAACCAGGTGATATCTGTCAGATCATTAGTAAGCAACCATTTACTCATCCAATCATAGTGGCGCGCTAGGCTGTAGTCTTCTCTGCTCGCAGGTTTGTCAGATCGGCCCAGTCCTACGAGATCCACCGAGATTACCCGGTGACCGGTTGCTGCCAGAGGCTTAATCATATGCCGATGCAGGTAAGACCAGGTGGGGTTACCGTGCATCATCAGAATCGGTTTCTCTTCGGGATTGCCTTCATCCACGTGGTGAATACGAATGTCAGTGCCGTCTTTATCCTTTATCGTCGTGTAATGTGGAGTGAATTCGTAGTCTTGAAGGTTCTCAAACCGTTCATCAGGAGTTCTCAGAATCTCCATTCGTTATTCCTTTGAGATTGCCATTGAGTACATTTAG
>Ga0181568_10004112_pt1 | contig 13015 bp, 6 predicted proteins | sample 101ome_20_FD_133758 | JGI IMG/M metagenome (GOLD analysis project Ga0181568, IMG submission 133758) | Coastal salt marsh microbial communities from the Groves Creek Marsh, Skidaway Island, Georgia - 101404AT metaG (megahit assembly) | ecosystem: Environmental > Aquatic > Marine > Intertidal zone... | reverse complement strand
TCCATGCGGGAAACGGATTGTCCGGTTTTCAGATTAAACCAGATATCCAGCCATTCGGTAATCGTGGCCAGGGGGCTCTCTCCGGTTCCGGCAGGTTGGTAGTTTTCCACATCGGGAAGTTTTAAGGGTAATTCAGCAGCGGGAAGGGGTAGGGCGTAGAGGGTTTGCCCGTCCTTATCCGAGGTCACGGGTTGCTTGGGCAATAGGTCTTGAAGCACGCCTTCAGTGGATTGGGCTTTTTCGAAGTCTTCCAAGCTTACCCATACCAATGGAATAGGTTCTCCCCAGTAGCGCTGGCGCGAAAAAATCCAGTCACGTAACTTGTAGTTGACCGCACCCTTGCCCGCACCCTTTGCTTCGAGGTCGGCAATGATTTTGGATTTGCAGGTATTGGCCTCCATTCCGTCGTATCCTCCAGAATTGACCATGTGTCCGGGGCCAGAGTAGGGCAGTTTGCCCTTGTCCTCATCGCCATCGGGGTGAGAGATGACCCGCCGGATCTCGATTTGGTACTTTTCAGCAAATTCGTGGTCCCGTTCATCATGTGCGGGAACCGCCATGATTGCCCCGGTTCCATAGCTGATCAAAACATAGTCGGCCACCCATACAGGAACTTTTTCCCCGTTGACCGGATTAAGACAGAAACTGCCGGTAAATACCCCAGACTTATCTTTGGCCAGATCGGTGCGGTCGAGATCGCTCTTTTTGGCGGCGGCTTCCACATAAGCTTTTACCTCGTCCTTCTTCTCCGTCACCACCAGTCGGTCGAGCAGGGGGTGTTCCGGTGCCACCACCATGTAAGTGGCCCCAAAGAGAGTGTCAGGACGGGTGGTGTAGACGGTGAGATTTTCTTCACTCCCCTCAATTTGAAACTGAACCTCGGCCCCTTCCGACCTTCCAATCCAAGCTTTTTGCTGTCGTTTGGTTGAGTCGGGCCATTCGAGATCATCCAAACCCTCCAAGAGTTTTTCCGCATAGGCAGTGATGCGCAGCACGACCTGTCTTAAATTTCTTCGTTCAACGGGGTGGTTTCCCACCTCGGATTTCCCATCGATCACTTCTTCATTGGCAAGGACTGCCCGAAGGTTGGGGCACCACCAGACTGGTTTCTCATCCACATAAGCCAGACCACGCTGAAAAAGTTTGAGAAAGATCCATTGAGTCCATTGGTAGTAGATAGGATCGGTCGTGTTGATCTCCCGTTCCCAATCGATGGCAAACCCAATGCTTTTAATTTGGCGTCGAAAATTGTCGACATTGGTTTGGGTCGTCATGGAAGGGTGAGTGCCTGTCTTGATGGCGTATTGCTCGGCGGGGAGTCCGAAAGCATCCCAACCCATTGGGTGGAGCACATTATATCCACATGCTTTTTTATAGCGGGCTAAAATGTCGGACGCTACATATCCCTCCGGGTGCCCAATATGGAGACCTGCCCCAGAAGGATAGGGAAACATATCCAAGGCATAGTACTTGGGCTTATCCGATTCGTCTTCTGCACGGAAGGTGTGTTCGCGTTCCCAATATTCCTGCCATTTTTTTTCAATGGAGGAAAAGTCGTATTTTTGTTCGTCTTCAGCCATGTTTCTTCTGGAAAACGATTTAAAATGTAGGAATCCAATGGGTTTGGCAAAAGCAAACCCAAGGATTTGAAATTAATCGAAATTCAATTACTTTGCCTATCGTGACTGATTTTCAATCAACTTTTTAATCATTTTCATCTCAGAGGACAACTCCTCCATGCGATTTTGCAAGTCATGGAGTCCATCTCTGACGGGTTCTGGGTTTTTCTTTCGTTTCTCTATCTCTTGCTTGATCGACATTTCCTCATTCGACTCGTCCATGCTGTTCATGATTACCCCAATGACCAGATTGAGCACAATCATGGTGCCAATCAGTACGAAACTTACAAAAAAGATCGCCGCCCCAAGTGGAGATTGAGAACTCGACGGGTTCCATTTGGCCAGGTCATCAGTCGAATACCCATAGACATCTGAGCCATACATGTTGATGTACATTACATCGGTCCAATCCTCTAGGGTGACGACCCGGAAGAGCGAGAGAATGGAAGTTTGCAGATTACGAAAATGAATGGGGTCGTTCTCTCCAAACAGAAAAACCGCCATTGCACCATAGACATAGAAGAGCAGAAAGAGCAGGATGCTCACATAGAACATCGATGGCAGGCTTTTCAATAGGCAAGTAACCAGGATTTGCAGTTTAGGGATCGCGGTAATTAAGCGAAGTACACGCAAAATTCGCAGGAGTCGCAGAACAGGCAAAAAGGCCCCGCCGAGTTGAAGTAAAGGTTCAAGCAGGCAGGCAGCGACTATGGCGAAATCAAAAACATTCCAGGGGTTCTTGAAATAATTGAGCGGTCGGTTGCCCTCGGCAAGAATCTTGATTACGGCTTCAATCGTAAAAATTGCCAAGATGGTTTGATCAAGGAAATGGAGAACCGTCGCGTTTTCCAGGGCGAAACCTTTGTAGGTCTGGGCACCGACTACAATTCCAGCGAGGAGGATCGTTCCGATAATGAAACGGTTAAAAAATAAACTGTTTGATAGGGAGGAACAAACGGAAGAAATCATAATGAAGAAAACCATGAGGATATAGCCTCAACCACCTTAATCGAGCAAGAGCAACTTTTGATCTTTTGTTTAGACTCTCCCTTACACTAAAATTATTGATTACGAGTTTCGATCGTTGAATATCCAAATTATAAAATGGAAGGGATCAATTTTAACAGATTACTACAAGCAAGCTCGAGGTCTCGAATAATTTCGTCATAATTGTCATTGGCATCATTTTCGCCTCTTTCGAAGGGGTCAGAAATGAAGGGCGAGTGACCGGATGGGAGTAGTTCTTCAACAGGTTTAATTTCTCCGTGTATGTAATATTTTCGAGACAATAAATATTGATTACTTGGATGATCAAGTGGGATAAGAAGATTCGCCGAGGAGAGTTCTGACATGTTTACTCTTCTGGATGAACCTGAAATTTCGTACCCAAATTTTTTGGCAGATAACACCATGCGCTTGTCAAAGGGGCAAAATTCATAAGCATCTGAAATTCCCCGTGACGATGGCCGAACTCCACCAAAAAGATCAGAAAGGTGGAGGAGAGACCGCATTATTTCCCGAGCCACAGGTGCCCGAGAGAGTCCGCGTTTACTCAAAAATAAGACGTTGGTTATTTCTGGTGAATAGTAAGGGGTTTGATGTTGGGGATTGTGGTGCTCTGAACCGATAAGAAAATGCCTGTCCGAAGAGGTCCGCTTATCCGACTTAATATCTCCAAATCTTTTTCTGATTCTTCTGAAAATATTTGAGGTATTGGATGAATGATTGGTTTGAGTCATTGAGTTTTGGCCAGTTTTAAAGTTGGAATGAAAGATAATATCTTAATGTATCGATTTTAGGAAGATCGTTCGCATTTTTTGTAAAAAATTTAACATAATTCTATAAATACATAATCCATGCCAAGGGAACTGGATGAGTTAAAATAGAAGAAAATTACCCACTTATCTCTGAAGATTTCGGGTCGAACCGGAATAATACCCTAAATATTATCAGCTAAGTATAGATACAGCCCGCTTCAGGGCTGTGGTAAATTGAATCACATCTTCCTCGGTATTGTAGATAGAAAAAGAGGCTCGGGCAGTGGCTTCGTGCCCCAGTCTCTTCATTAGGGGTTGGCAACAATGATGCCCAGTTCGGGTTGCAATGCCCTCCGCATCAAGCAGTGTGGCTAGATCATGAGGGTGCACCCCCTCAATACTAAAGCAGAAAACCCCGGCTTTATCGGGAGTCATTCCATGCTCAATCAGCCCAGGAATTTCACGAGTGTACTCCCTTGTCAATGAGAGTAGATTTTTTTCATGAGTATGAGCCATGGAAAAATCAATTTTTCTGAGGTAATTGATCGCCTCTGCCAGTCCAATGGCTCCACTTACATTGGGCGTACCTGCTTCGAGCCTCTGCACGCCTGTGGTAAAAGTGGTTCCATCGAAACTTACCTGATCGATCATATCACCCCCACCTTGGTAGGGGGACATCTTTTCGAGGTTTGAACTTTGGGCATAAACCACCCCTATTCCCATGGGGGCGAATAACTTGTGTCCGGAAAAAACGAAAAAATCGCACCCCAGGGATCGAAGATCCACTTCTAGGTGAGGAACAGATTGGGCTCCGTCAACGACAACTTTTACGCCGTTTTGATGGGCTTCATCAACAATCTGATTAATTGGATTAACCGTACCTAGAACATTCGAAACATGGCATAAGGAAAGGAGAACGGAATTGGGGGAGGTTAAGTAGTCACTCAGTTTGTTTAAATCAAGGGAACCATCCTCAAGCAGGGTGACAACTTTTATGACTGCACCCGTTTCTTTGGCGACCATTTGCCAAGGAACAATATTAGCATGGTGTTCCATCTCAGTAAGGATGATTTCGTCTCCTTCCTTAAGCATGGGTTGAGCAAAAGATCTCGAAATAAGGTTGATTCCTTCAGTGGCTCCACGAGTAAAGATGATTTCTTCAGGGCTCACCTGGAGCCAGTTAGAAATTGTTTTTCTGGCCAATCGGTAGAGATTCTCTGCATCTTCTGCCAGTTCATACACCCCTCTATGTACATTGGAATTATTCCTAGAGTAATAGTTGGACAACGCATCAATTACGGGCTGTGGCTTTTGAGTAGTCGCAGCATTATCCAAATAAACCAGGGGTTTGCCCCGGTTTTTACGGGACAGGACGGGGAAATCCCTTTTTATTATGTATGGATCAAATGGAGCTGGAATAGACATTTTGTACAAGGTAGTACGGTAGATGGTTTCTAACACCAACCCAAAAACGGGTGATGTAGTTTCAAGTTATAATTGCAAAGGTCAAATTTGCAAAGAGAGGTTCCAAGATTTAATTAAAAGATTATTTTTGCATCGGGTAGGGCTTTTCTAAGAGCCGCCACTCCACTATCCGTCATTTTTGAATTCCAAAGATAGATTTCCTCAAGGTCTTTCAATTTAGATAATTCTTTGACGGACTTATCGGAAATCTCGGTGCTGGAAAGGTTAAGATATCTAAGAAACTTGAGACCACTAAGGTTTCGGATGCCATTATCAGTTACTGAAGTACTTCTTAAACCCAACCAAATAAGATGTTTCATCTTTTTTACAGAACCCAAGGCTTGATCATTTACTTGGGTTCTGGAGAGGTTGAGGTGTGAGATATTATTTTGAATGGCAGAAAAAGCATTGAGTGCACTATTGTCGATCAAACTTGGACCCGATGTAAATTCTGCTCTGATTAATGAATGCTTTACAGAAAGTGGGGTAACCAATGCACCAGATTTTTGAGCGGCTTCAAGCTGAACTTTGCTTGGTTTAGTTACTTGCTTATTGAGCAAATCAATTAGGGAGATTTCCGATTTCGCTTGGGTTGAAAGGGCCGCAAGGAGCGGCTCTTCCTTAGGTTTTTCGAAATGATCGGAAGGATATTCTTTGGCACCCTCATTGATCCAATTTTTGAATAACTCTATTTCTTCCGCAGAAAGGGGATCCCCTTTAGGAGGCATGATTTCGGAATCATCTGGATCCAAAGTAATCACCACATGCAAGGTGCTTTCTTCGTGGTTCCCGCGAGTTATAATCGCACCATCTAAGTTTCCTTTCAGAACGGCTTCGTATGTATCCAGGGCGAGTCCAGCCTTTGGGTGAATGGTACGACCATTCTTAACATAAGGCTCACCGTGGCAGTCTAAGCATCGTTCTTCTAGGATGGGGAAGATGTGATCGTGAAAACTGACCCCGCCTTCCGTGGATGCGGTATCTCCACCGCCAGCCTTAGGCTTGGCACCTTCTTCGATCCATCGCTTAATTACATCAATCTGCTCCGGAGTGAGGGGGCCACCCTTTGGGGGCATAAACATATCATCATCTTCATCAAGTGTGAGAACCTCGTGAAGATAACTATCACTCACATCCCCTGCAGTTACCACAGTATTGTCCAAATTGCCTTTCATCACCAGTTCGTAGGTGTTGAGGGCAAGACCGGCTTTGGGTTGGATGGTACGACCGTTTTTGTCGTAGGGTTCTTGATGGCAACTAAAACAACGGTCTTCAAGAATGGGGAGAACATGATTGGTGAAATCGACAGGTTCTCCCTCCTTGGGTAAACCGCCGCCTTTTTTTTCAGACGCAAGGTTTGGGTCTTGTCCCAGTTTAACTGGAATGTATGCGAAAAAAGATCCATTTCGAAGAATGGGCTTTTTTTTCGGAGGTGCCTTCAATCTGGGTCCATCCTCTTCGATCGGGTCAACCTCAGTAGAGGCGGCCATTTCTTCTTCGCTCTCTTCGTTTGATTTTGAGGGTAAAGCTCGTGGGTCGCCTTTGGGTATTTTTCCGTTTTGTGCAGCATCGATCAAGTATTTTTGATCTTCTGCAGAAAATTGTTTGTAGTTAACTTTATATTGTTTTTTGGACTGATCTTCGAAGTAAAAATCTTGCCCCTCATAACTAAGCACGCGAAAAGGAAACGACTGCCCTGCGGAAGTGGTAAAGGTACGAAAAGACTCCTCGGCCGATAATAAACTTAGGGAAAGTAGGCACAAAAATGCCCATCTAGCCAAAGGCACAGCCATATATGAATTAGGAATGTGCTTTAGGCCAAGACGTCCATGAGGGGTTCACCATCGTGAGCCACTTTGAAGGGACGACCTGAAGGAGAGTACTGAACATCATTGAGTGGCAGTCCCATGGCGTACCCGATGGTTGCATTGAGAGAGGCTGGATCAATGAATTTGCCGTCAACTGGGTTGCGGCCCACTTTATCCATTTTACCGTAAACGGTGCCACCCTTAACCCCGCCTCCAGCAAGAAATGCTGAGAAACCATAGGGCCAGTGGTCACGACCATTACCTCCGTTAATTCTAGGAGTACGGCCAAATTCGGAAACAACCACAATCATAGTCTCTTGTAGCAATCCACGCATTTCCAAATCTAAAAGTAAGGCACTTAACCCCTTGTCAAGATCCGCACAATTATTAGCGACAGATTCAAAATTATTGGAGTGTGTGTCCCAGCCTCCACGATTGACTTCGATGTAACGGACATTGTTTTCGACCAATCTTCTTGCGAGTAAGCATCCCTGACCAAAAGCAGACCTACCGTAGAGATCCTTCATCGCATCTGGCTCAGAAGCCACATCAAATGCTTTTAAATCCTCACTGCGCATCAACTTTACGGCGTCATTATAAAGATCGGTGTAAGCTCGAACTTGTTTTTGATCGTAGGTACCCAGGAAACTGGAATTCATCTTTTGGGCCATGGCCAACCGACCGTCAAAACGAGTCTGGTCGAGGTAATCGGCTGCTTTACTGTTTGCCAAGCCTGCATTGGGGTTTCCGATAGGAAGTGGTCCATATTTGGATTCCAAAAATCCCGAACTACCTGAACGACCGTTAATCGAAATGTTCATTGGTATGGTGGAATTAATTGGACCTGACATTTTGGCAATCCAGCTGCCAAATGTCGGGTGGGAAATGGTTCCACGCATTTGATAACTTGTGTGCATCAAATAGGTACCCTGTGCGTGCGCACCCTGACTGGTCATCATCGTGCGGATAACGGCTGCGTTGTGCATATGCTTGGCCGTTTCGGGTAAGTTTTCAGATAAAAATACTCCATCTGCCGAGGTTGATATCGGACTAATAGGCCCTTGGTAGCTGTCTTTATCCGCATCCGTATTCGGTGCAAAGGTGTCCATATGGGACATTCCTGCAGACATGTATAGATAAATCAGGTGACGAGCTTTGGCTGGGCGTGTGCCCGGTTGAAAAGCTTGAGCAGGGGTATGAACATAGGACCCAGCCATTGGTAAAAGACCAACTCCTAAGCAGGCTTTGGCAGCACTAGCCACAAACTCTCGGCGACTTAATTCATCTAATTTTTTGAGGTCTGATTTCATGATGTGTGTTGGGTTTTAGTTCGGTCTCTACTTTAAGAAAAGGAATTCATGGCTGTTTAGCAACACCCATGCAATATCTTTGTGTGCATTCTCAGGCTTTAGCCTTTTCAAAGTTTCTGTAAAATCCATCATTTCCCGGGTGGTTGGCTTTCTTTGAAGAATGGCTTGAAAGGCATAATCGATTTGGTTCTTGATGTTGGATTCTTGGGCAAGTCTTTTCATAAAAGTTGAGTTTTGATTACTGATAATATTTTTTTCTACATATCCATTCATAATTGCCAGAACTTGGTCAACTGCTGCCTGCTTATGGGAAACTTGAATTTGGTCTCTTGGTGAACCTCCAAACTGACGAATAAAATGGCCTGCGGGGGCAGGGTGGCCCACTTCGGATGCCCGCAAAGAATTGATGTCTTGTGTAGGTGTGCCGATTCGAGCGTAATTCTGGCTGGATTCGGTGGCTCCATCCATGCCAGCCATCATTTCATTCATAGGCGGAGGAGGCAGGTTCTCCACAAATTGATCTTTGCAATTATCACAGCAGAACGCCACGGTTTCACCTTTTTCATTTTTGGCAATTATGCTTGGGTCGGCTTTTCTGCCAGGTCTTATGGGACAATTTTCGTTGGTCGGCTCGGGTAGGTCTTCCATAGACTTTACGATTTCAGCGCTCGCACCAGGAGGGGCAATCCCGAGTTTTTCCATGAAAATTTCCTCCGCCGTCATGTTGATATACTTTTGGTACTGAGCATACCCCCCATCCCCAAATCTTGAATTGATTCGTTTGTCCAGATCAGGATAATTCAGTGCAACCAAAGAGTCCCATAATTGCTCACCAGACATTCTTTCGACAACGGGCCCTTGATAAAAATAAGGTACGGCTCCTCTTTTGGGGTTTTCAGGATAAGGTCCAGAAATAACATGCTGTACCTCGATAGGCATCGTTTCATCTTTTGTGTCTCGCGCGGTAATTTCTCTCTTGGGCGCTTCTCTTTGAAAGGATTTTGTGTTGTACAGGATCCGGAGAAATTCTTTTAGATCGTAGTCAAGGGCGACCATGATCTTCTCTAAATGAAGCATAAGATCGGGGTGAGTAGCTAAAGTGTCATCAAACATATTGTCCACCGGTTCGATCAAACCAATCCCGAACACCGACTTCCATAACCGGTTGGCGATGACGACGGTAAACCGGGGGTTGTCGGGCGATGCTAACCAACTTGCATAGGAGGCACGGGATCCTTTCTGCTGCAAATTTTCATCTAATTCCACGGCAAGGCCAAAAATGGTATTGGCTTGAAGTTCCTCTCCAGGTTTTGCGTTGTCGTATTGGTAATCATTGGGGAGGTTGATTTTTCCCTTACCCATATCATCCATGCCTCTATTTAAGAGTTCTCCCAAGCTTCGGGTGACATTTCTTTGCCGAGCTCCAAGAGCGGCACGCTTTCTCGCTTTTTCATCGTCGGAGAGACTCGGGTCATTATTGATTTTGCTCTGCTCTTCTCTTCCCCATTCGCGAACTAAACCCGAGTACTTGCCAAATTCAGTGGATTCATTGTTTTTGGGTTGGTGAGCACCATAGGTGTAAGCAGCCATCTCGTAGAATTGCTTCTGGGTCCAGCGGTCAAAAGGGTGGTCATGGCATTGGGCACACTCAAGGCTGGTTCCCAAGAAAACACGCACTGTGTTGGACATGCTGTCTAAGCCCATGCCAATATCTCGGTAGAAATAACCCACTTGACCGTTTCCTCTTTCCCATAAGGGGCCAGTAGCGGCCAGCATATCATGAACAAACCTATCGTAAGGTTTGTTCTCAGATAATGAACTCTTGATATAATTAATAAAGGGGACTCCGTCGCTTCCCCGGTCGACCCTACTAGTGGCACGAAGAATATCGGCCCAGTATATGTACCAGTTGTGAACATAACCTTCTGAGGCTAAAAGTTCATCAATTAATTCGGAACGGGCTGTGGAACTCCGTTTCGAAAGAAACGCTTTCGTCTCATCAAGGGTGGGGATCCGCCCAATAATTTTGAGGTAGGCCCTGCGAAGAAAAGTCTCGTTAGAAATATCGGCATTAGGGCGTTGGCGGTAAGATCTCAGTCTCCTTTCAATTTTTTGGTCGATAGATTTGGCAAAAGTGGAGAGTGTTCGAGAATCAAGAGGCTTTTTGAATTTGGGTAAAGCATCGTGATTCGGGGGAAAATTGTTTTTTACAAATGCCTGATCATCATCCGTAAAAATGTCTAGACTTATTCTAAAGAGCTGTAGGTCGCTGGTGCGTTTCATCAATACATCACCATCTTCAAAATACTTGATGACGGACCCACGGATGACTTGGCCATTTTTGGATCTGAAGTCTCGGTCTGTGATTGCAAAGATTGTTTCGGCACTAATCAATATAATCAATAGTTTTAAGAGTATATTCCACATAATTGATAAATTCATTTAAAAAGACCTAATTTTGCAAATAAAAAGAGCTGGAAATTTAAAAATAATATCCATACTTAATTCACCCATATTGGATTGCCTGCGGCTTCGCAATCGCATCCGCCCCATTCCACAATTCCTGTGCATATGGATTGGTCATTGGATAAGCCTTTGGACACATAGGGTTCGAGAGGCAAGGCCGGTGTAGAGGACGCTTCTATTTTTATACAAAAAGGCTACAATTTGGCTCGGGATTGAACATCGTTTTTGGATATAAATTTAAAATAGGAAGACAAGGAATTATCGCTTATTTTATCAAACACACTTTACCAAAGATAGATTGAAAAATCTTCCTCTCTATTGCAAAAAACTTATCATTTATTGCTTATAATTATTGATTGCATCGAAGTGGAGGTAAAGATAACAGGCATGAGAGCAACTTTTGAAGTCTTTCCCCTCCCCCAAGGGGCATCCTTCCCATTCACTAATGCCGTTCAAACCCATCAGGCTGATTGATTTCGGCACGACCATCCCTAGCTTGAATTAAAGTAGGTGCTGGGAGGGGTTGGCAACGTATGGTTCGAGACCCTAGGGAGCCCTTTTATCCACCTAATCAGTTCCTTAGAGGATCGAAGCATTCCCATTGTTGCCGTATATTTCCAAATTTTTAGGGAACTCCGTAGCCTACTTAGTTCAGTTTCCTCAGGATTCAATCTCGGAGAGACCAGAATGGCACTCGGTGTAACCAATGATCGACCATTCAAGTCGGGGAGTTTCGTTTAAGAAATACCCCCACCAATTCAGAATCTTTGCCGAAATTGGTTCATTAAACGCTTAAGAATATTTCTTACTGAAGCAATTAACCACTAAGTAATCGAAGTGAGGTATAATATAAATTTCTATTTTTTAAAAACGAGCCTAAGCGGATTGCCTCCCGTTCGATTAATCCACATGATTTTGGTACAAAGTGGATATTCAATTCTTTACAGCGTTACGATTGCAATGGCAGATCATGATTCTACTATCATACTGTGCATTCTTTTCTTGCTCGGATAACAGTAACAATCAAAAGGTTTCCTTGGGCAATGTAACTTCTTACGATTATGCTCGTTCTGATGAATATGTCGGCTCAGAAACTTGTGCGGAATGCCACCAGGAAGCCCATTCAAAATGGGAGCAATCACACCACTACCATGCAATGGAACTGCCCAATGATAAAACAGTACGGGCAGATTTTAATAACTCTCGTTTTGAATATCATGGTAAAACGACCCAGTTTCGCAGGGTTGGGGAAAAGTACTTTGTAGACACTGAAAACCAAAATGGGGAGATTGAATCCTTTGAAGTGGCTTACACCTTCGGTTGGGAACCTTTGCAGCAATACCTCGTCAAATTCCCCGATGGTCGCCTGCAAGTGTTGCCGACCTGTTGGGATGTTGAAAAACAGGAATGGTACCATCTCTATGGCGAGGAAAGGATCGCACCAGATGATCCTCTTTTTTGGACTCGTCCCCTGCAAAACTGGGATCACATGTGTGCGGATTGCCACTCAACCAATCTTCATAAAGAATTTGATTTTTCATCGCAAAAGTTCTCTACCCATTATTCGGAAATCAATGTGGCCTGTGAAGCTTGTCATGGTCCGGGGCGGGAGCATGTGGAGCGTGCGAAGTCTGGTTTAGGTTGGGAAGGGGTGTCTGAGTATGCTCTTGTTGATGTTAATTCCACCAATGTGGCTCAAATCGAGTCTTGTGCCAAGTGCCATGCCCGTAGGTCAGTAGTTCATCCATATCATCATACTGGACAGAGATTTATGGATCATTTCTTGCCTGAGGTGGTGCAGCCTTGGTCACCGCAAATGCAAGTTCCCACCTACCATGTGGATGGGCAAATTGATGACGAGGTTTATGTGTATGGTTCCTACATTCAAAGTAAAATGTTTCACGAAGGTGTAAAGTGTACGGATTGTCATGATGCTCATACCACCAAACTACATCATTATGATAACCAGCTTTGCACCCGTTGCCATGTGCCTAATGAAAAATATCCGGCTGGTTTTGATAACCCCGGTCATCATTTTCATGAAATGGGTTCCGCGGGTGCGAGTTGCGTGGAGTGTCACATGCCTCACAAAAACTACATGGTGATTGATGACCGAAGGGATCACAGTATTCGCATTCCCAGGCCTGATTTATCGGTCCAGTTTGGACAGCCCAATGCATGTAATAATTGCCACTCGGATAAGACTTTTGAGTGGGCTGCAGAGGCTGTCGATCGGATTAAAGGTTCCGACCGCCCGAAAGAAGCCCGGCACCCAGCTGCTTTTCATGCCTACCGAAACGCTCTGCCAGATGCGGAAGAACTGCTTATTAAAGCCATCTCCGATGATAGGACTCCTGCCTTTACCCGATCGGGTGCTCTTCTTGCCCTGAGTTCTTTTATTAGCGAGGCATCCACTGCTCAAGCGGTTCGCCAACTTGATTCCAACCACTCATTAGCAAGAGTCGCAGCAGTTGCCAAGTTTGATTCCTTACCGACTACATTAAAATTAAAACATATCATTCCTTTACTTGATGATCCAGTGCGTGCGGTGCGCACAGAAGCTGCCCGAGTACTCAGTTCTGTGTCCAAAG
>Ga0181568_10004102_pt1 | contig 13027 bp, 10 predicted proteins | sample 101ome_20_FD_133758 | JGI IMG/M metagenome (GOLD analysis project Ga0181568, IMG submission 133758) | Coastal salt marsh microbial communities from the Groves Creek Marsh, Skidaway Island, Georgia - 101404AT metaG (megahit assembly) | ecosystem: Environmental > Aquatic > Marine > Intertidal... | reverse complement strand
TTTTATTTAAAAAAACCAAGCCAGGAGCCAAGGTCTTTGACTGGCTTGGGCTAAATGTGCCTGCTGTTAAAGATGTGGTTGGGAAGTCTAATATTTCACGAATTACTCGTACTTTTGGAACATTGTTGAGTAGTGGCGTTCCTATTTTGCAGGCATTACAAATTACCCGTGATACACTGTCCAATGGACTTTTTGTTAAAGCCATGGCAAATGTTCATGACTCCGTACGCGATGGAGAAGCTATGGCAGTGCAGATGGAAAGAGAGCCAGTTTTCCCTACGATGGTTACTAGTATGGTTGAGATCGGTGAGGAGACTGGTGAACTACCCGATATGCTTACAAGGATTGCAGATAACTATGACGAGGATGTTGATAATGCAGTTGCAGGCATGACCTCTTTGATCGAGCCGGTAATGATCGTATTTCTTGCGGTAGCAGTAGGATTTATTGTGATTGCGTTGTTTTTGCCAATCGTAGCTATCATCGAAACAATTGGTAAGTAATTCGCTTATCTACTGATCTATTTGATTAGCTTTTTTCCACACATTTGCAGCTTCCGGATCTACACGGTTCCATGCATTCATTGCTTTATTGAGTGCTTTTTCTTTTATTTCGGGATCGAGGATTGATAATGCCCAACCTGCCGCCCCTTCAGGATCTCGTGTTGAGATACGGCTAACAAATTCGTTAACTACGGGATCCATTTGTGGTGATGGTGGGAAAGAATTGAGCCACTCAGCCGTGGCAATTGGATCGGTTAACGACCACCTTGAGGTTAGCTGTTTTATCCCATGAAATTTTTTTTCTATTTCTGGTATTTTAGTAACCCATTTGGAAGCCTCGACTGGATCTTTGGGAACCCATTGGGTTAGTAAATTGTCTATGACAAGCAGGGCAGCTTTGTCATTTTTCATTGATTCTGCCCATTTTGCCGTGGCTTCAATATCTTGCCTAGCTAGTTTAGCAGCAATTTGTGCAAGTGTTGTGGATCTCATCCTCGAATCATCGTCAGGGAACTGATTTGCCCAAGAAATGGCTTTTTCAACTCCCAGGTCCGCGTATTGCTGGGCCAAAAATGTGGAAGCCTGCCATCTTGCATTTCCTTCAGGTAGATTTTTAAAAACTTCATTTGCTCGATCCAAATTGTTCTCCGCAAGTCCTTTTATGATACCGAACATTAATGAGGTTCCGTAGCCGCCTTCAAGATCACTGTTTTCAGAGGCCCAGGAGATTGCCTCGTCTGGTGAACGATTTGCCCATCCGGCTAGGACTTCAGATACTGCAAATCGTCTTTCACTTTTAGGATCCAAGGTTTCATTTGCATAAGCCAGAGCGGATTCTGGGTCAATTGCTGACCAACTTCTCATCAACAATTTCATTTCAAGGTGCCTGCCATATCCTCTAGGGAGAGCTTCAAAAGCACTCACCACATCTCTAACATTGCTTCTATCCATTGCCCGAACAGCATCAAGGAATGCACCAAGTCTTTCAATGATGCCGCCGCCCTCCATAATTCTTATTAAATTCGGAGGTAATTTGGGAGATGAAGAATTTTTAATGCCTTCTTTATTAAATGGGATCTTTGGATCTTTAAAATTTGAATGTTTATTCGGTTTTTGAGTTTTGATTACAGGTGAAATCGATTCATTGGATGATATGGTTTTTTCACGATTTTCTACTTTTTCAGAACCAAGTTTCAGACCAAAGTAGAATGCTGCACTCATAGAAATTGCCCAGGGTAAACCAAATTTAAGAAAAATGTTCATAATCTTTTTTTAATTTTCTGTATAAAAAAGAGCAACAATCTCGCCCGAGTGGGAGAGCATACGGGACAGGCAGCGTAGCCATAATTGAACTTCATTCCCGTCTTTGCCAACTTATCGATATTCGGAGTTTCGTGAAAATTGGAACCATAAGTTCCAAGATCCATCATCCCCATGTCATCGACCAAGAAGACAAAATTTGTCTTCTTCTTGGCTGTAGCTGAAAAAGCAATGAGGAGAATTAAAAGTATTCTACCCATTAAAAGAATTGAATCAGAATTCTTTTGAGATGCTTAATCCAACGACTCTGGGTGCCCCAGTTATACCTGGAGCATTACCATTTCCGAATCCCAAATTACTCACTAAGGAAGTATAATACTCTTCATCAGTCAAATTGGTGCCAAATAATGAAAAATCCCAATCGTTGTATGCATAGTGTATGTTGGCATCAATCAATGTGTATGTATCAATTACATCTGCGGTATTTATGCCAGTGCTGTCCCAAAAGTAAGTATTTCCTACAGTTCGACTGCCAATGTTATAACTGAGACCGTTATCAAGTTTATGCCCTAAAGAAATTGATACAGATTGATCAGGTACAAAAGGAAGTTGCTTTCCAACTAATGATGATAGGGCAGAAACTTTTTTAAATTCACTTTTTGTTATTCCATAAGAAGCTTGCAAGTCCCATCCACCGGAGAACATCCAAATAGAGTCAATTTCAATACCATGTATGGATACTTTATCAGCATTTTCCAAATAGTAATCCATACCAGCTCCATTAAGTTCGAATTGATAGTCATTTACATTCTTAATGAATCCAGCGACATTAATATTCCAGTTTTCGGATGGATTCATTTTAAAAAGCACTTCATAGGAATTTATTTTTTCTTCAGAATATTCTTCTTGTCCTGAAGTACTTGTAAATGCTGAGTAACCACCAGGCTTCTCGGCATATCCAATTTTCCATTCAATTGATGCGGTATCTGAAATCGTTCGATTCCAATTTAGATAACCAGATGTTCCGGAAAAATCTTTCGCATGAGCAGACGACCCACTTAATGTATTTGTTCTGTTCATAGACTTTTCATAGTGGTCAAGCCGAATGGCTAAACCCACTTCATCGAGGTCGGAAACCTTTTTTCCATAAGAAGCAAAACCAGCTACGGTTTCGCTATCTAGTTGATAGTCTGTGTCTATATTCATGCCGACAAATCTTGTTGCTTTTCCTTTAATTTCATCATCGTCGTAGAACAAGCCAACTATCCAATTTGAGTTGTCATCAATAGATTGAATTTTTATTTCCTGTGACCAATTTTCTTGAGACTGTGCAATGGTAGATGTGAAAGCCCCAAAGTTGAAGTCAATGTCCAATAAATTAGGGTTCATTTCCCAGTCATTGTGCGTGGTGATTGAACTTAAAGTTCCAAAATCCAATTCATTTTGAAGTTTGAAAAATTGTTGATTTTGTTCGATATCAGTTTTTTCGTTTAACTCATTTACTGATCTGGAATAAAAGTCGGATTGATTTCTTAGAACCATTGGTTGAGCACCAAGGTCATGTGATACTATAGAGGCTCCAAGAGTTGCTTTTGTTCCAGAACCATCCTCCCAATTTAAATGAAATCTTCCGTTCCAGCTGTCTGCATGATTATTCTGACCAGATGAGTTATTTAGAAACCCATCAGTTTTCGATCTTTCGCCAACAAGAGAATATGAAAATTGATTATTAATGGGTCCTGAGCTTTGCAAAGAATATTTCTGGCTATTAAAAGTAGCATACGAAGCGGTCAGATTATTAATTTTTGATTTACTCGAATTTTTACTAATCAAGTTGATCGCACCACCTGCAGCAAGCTTTCCAAATTGTGAAATTTGTGGACCTTTGAAAATTTCAATATTTTCAATTCCGGAAAGATCAGATCCGTAGGAAAAAACATTTCCTTGTGGTACACCATCAATATACATTTGTACGCCAGGGGAACCAAAAAGCTGAGTGTTGCCAATACCACGAATCGACACAACATCACCAAAAGATTTCAATCCATTTCCACTAAAGTTTAGGTTTGAAGAAATTCCATTTAAATCGCTAAGAGTGTCGATTTTTCTAGACTCAAGGATTTCTTCGCCCAAAAGTTCCGATCTGGAAAGGTCAAGTTCTCCAAAAGAATTACTTTGAACCGCAAGGGCTGGCAAGATTGGCTTGGCTTTAGTATAATCTGCTTCTTGAGCTGCTAGTGAGCAAGCTAAGAATGACATAAGGATTTTAGGTTTGATCATAAAATTATATAAAAACCATATTAAGACATATAACTAAGAAATTCAGGCAATCTAAAAGTTATTCTACATTGAAATAAATAAAGCAGCCTTGATAGATTTTATTATGAAAATAATAAAATTAAGATTTAAATATAGCTTTTATTGATGTGAAATTCTACGAGATAGGCTGTTAGCTATTGTTGAGCCAATATTCAAGGATGCTGTGGCCGCAGGGGAAGGGGCGTTGCATACATTGATGATCCTATCGTTCTCTTCGATTAAAAAATCATCTACAAGTGCACCTTTATGAGAAACAGCCTGAGCCCGTATGCCTGCAGGTGCTGATGACAAATGGTCAGCCTCAATTTCTGGGATAAGTCTACGAAGAGCTTTTACAAAGGCAGCCTTATTGTAGGAACGCCACATCTCGCCCCATCCCATTTTCCAGTGTTTCATAGCCATTTTTTGAAATCCAGGATAGGTTATGGATTCAAGAAGATCCTTGAGGTTTAAATCAAATTTACCATAAGCTTCCCGACCAAAGGCAAGGACGGCATTGGGACCACACTCGACCGTTCCATCAATCATACGAGTGAAATGAACCCCAAGAAAGGGGAAGGCTGGATCGGGGACCGGGTAGATCAGGTTTTTGCAGAGATGTTTGGAGTCTTCTTTTAACTCAAAATATTCCCCCTTGAATGGAATTATTTTTGCCGGAGGTTTTTGTCCGCCAAGCTTGGTCAGTTTGTCGGAATGTAGTCCGCCACAATTGATCAAATGTTTACACTCAATTTCTTTACCATTTGCATCAACAACAAGGCTGGTTCCCAGCTTTCTGATTTTGGTAACCTGGTGACCAAGAAAGATCTTATTTTCTTCTTTCTCCTGGATTATTTCTCCGAGACGGAGACAGACCTGTTTGTAATTTACAATTCCACATTCTGGAACATGGATGGCTTGCACTCCGGCTACATGGGGCTCGATCTCAAGAATTTCTTCCCGGGAAATAATTTTGCAGTTCACTCCGTTTTCCTGACCACGCTTGTAGATGTTTTGCATCCGTGGAACTTCCTCTTCATTTAGGGCGACGATGATTTTCCCACATAATTCGTGATCAATTCCATGCTCTTTGCAAAATTGCTCCATTTCTTTTTTGCCATTTCTGCAATTAATCGCTTTGAGTGAACCGGGTTTGTAATAAATACCTGTGTGAAGAACACCTGAATTATGCCCAGTTTGGTGCTGAGCAAGAGAGGTTTCTTTTTCCAAAACCGCCAGTTTCAGTTTGGGATATTTTTTTGAAAGTTGGTAAGCGGTGGCCAGACCAACAATACCGCCACCAATGATACAGATATCGAACATAAATGATTTTATGAAAACTAATCCAATTGGATTTTTCCGTAAGATCTATCCAGATGAACGTATCCTCCATCGGGATAAAAAATTTGTCCTGTGGTATGAGAGGATCGAGGAGAAGCCAGAAAGACAACTGCATCCGCAATTTCGCGATCAGTGGTCATGCGTTTTCCGAATGGAATATTATCCTCAATTGAGACAAGAGTTTTATCCGGGTTCTCCAGGGTGTCGAGCCAGCGTTGGTACATCGGGGTCATGACTTCCGCAGGGATCACTGAATTTACTCGTACCCCTTTATCTGCCAAATCGAGAGCCCATTCGCGGGTTAGGGCATTCATTGCTCCTTTTGAAGCCGCGTAGCCGGATGTGCCACCCTGACCGGTCTCGGCCACTTTGGACCCAATGTTTATGACTGCACCTTTATTGCGAATCAGTTCATTCAATGAATAGTGAGTCAGGGCAAATACATGAACCAGGTTTTTGCGTAGGCTGCTAAAAAAATCTTCGGTGGGTGAATCCAAGCCCACGCCATCGTTGGTACCGGCGTTGTGAATTAAGTAATCGATTCGACCGCTATTTTCGATGGTTTTTTTAATTCCTTCTTCGCAGGCTGACTCGTCAGTAAGCTCTGTGGGTATGCAAAAAACTTTTTTCTCATCCGCCCCAAGCTCTTCGATCAAAGAATTAGCAATATCTGGATTCCGATCAAGGATGGCAACTGTGGCTCCTTCCGCATGAAAGGATTTAACAATGGCAGCCCCGATTCCCTTGGCACCGCCAGTAACAACTGCAACTTTACCTGTAACTTCTAGGTTCACTTAGGGTCGATAACCTTTTGGGCGGATGAGCCCAGTTGATCAATACCAAGCTCCACAAGATCTCCCGCTTTCAAGTAGACTGGTGGATCCATGCCCAATCCAACCCCAGGGGGTGTGCCTGTTGAAATGATGTCCCCGGGCAGCAAAGTCATGAATTGACTGACATAACTCAAGAGGAATGGAATTTTGTAATGTAAATTGGATGAGTTGCTCGACTGCATCATCTCTCCGTTTACTTTCAGCCACATTTTCAAATTATTTACATCTTTAATTTCGTCGGGGGTGGCGAGGAACGGACCAAAAGGTGCGAAGGTGTCGCAACTTTTTCCTTTCACCCACTGACCGCTTCTTTCCAATTGAAATGCCCGTTCGCTGTAGTCGTTATGCAGGGCATAGCCTGCAATGTACTGCATTGCATCTTTTTCATCAACATAGCTGGCCCGTTTCCCGATAACAAATGCCAGCTCGACTTCCCAGTCAGTTTTATCACCGCCACGGGGAAGGACCAGGTCATCATTGGGGCCACAAAAGGCACTGCTTGCTTTGAAGAAAAGAACGGGTTCTTCTGGAATATCCATGCCAGATTCCGCAGCATGATCATCAAAGTTTAGTCCAATACAGACTATTTTACTAGGCCGTGCGATGGGGGCTCCATATCGTTCATCTTCCGGGAAGGGGGGAAGATCACTTTCATTTTGTTGAATCCACTTCTGAAGGCGTTGAAGACCATCGGTTTCAAAAAACACTTCGTCAAAGTCTTCGCCAAACCCAGAAGCGTCCACTTCTCGGCCATCTTTTAAAATAAGTCCCGGAGATTCCTCTCCTGGTTGTCCTTTACGAATAAGTTTCATGATTAGTTATTTATTTTAAGCTCATTACGCCACCGTCAATATCATACGCCCCCCCGGTAATGAAAGAGGCATCCGGGGAACATAAAAAAGAGGCGATATTGGCAATTTCCTCCGGTTCTCCCATTCTGCCAATGGGCTGATATTTAGAAAGTTCATCAAATTTTTCATTCCGTTCGTTTTCATCCGGGTAGTATTTTTTTAGAAAGCCATCAACGAATGGTGTATGCACCCGTCCGGGGCAGATACAATTGCAACGAATACCTTGCTCGACGAAGTCCCGGGCAACGCTAAGAGTCATCGCAAGTACAGCTCCCTTACTTGCAGAGTAGGCAAATCGATCAGCAATGCCTAACCGAGATGCAATGGATGCTAAATTGAGAATGACTCCCGATTTTTTTTCCGTCATTTTTGGAAGTACATTTTTCATGCATAAGAACATACCTTTCGCATTGACTGCCATTACTTTATCAAAATCTTCAACCGAGGTGGTAGTGGCAGTGCCCACATTTGCAATGCCTGCATTGTTGATCAAAATATCGGGTATTCCGAATTTCTCTGAAACTTCTGATAGTGCATTTTGAATGCTTTCCTCATCAGTGATATCACACTTGAAGCAATCGGCTTGCTGACCCTTGGTCATGATCTCCTTAGCGGTTTCTTTGCCGGCAATCTCATCCGCTTCCCAAATGGCAACTCTGGCCCCTTCCTCGGCAAATCGCCTGGCGATGGCCTGTCCTATCCCTTTTCCTCCACCAGTTATAATGACTGTCTGATTTTTGAAGTTGTTCATAGATGAAAATTTTTACAAGGACATGCCTCTTTTCCAAGGCAAGAAATCATCTCTTCCCTGTCTGTCCGCCTTCGTTTTTTTTATTCCTGATGCGAAGTTTATTACTTCATCAAGCAGTTTGTCTCCAAGAGACTCAACGCTTTCTTCACCGTTAATAATAGAACCGGTGTCGAAATCAATATATTCCTCAAACGCATTCGCGGTTTTAGTGTTGCTTGAAATTTTTATCACTGGTGAAATCGGATTACCTGTTGGAGTACCCAAACCCGTTGAAAATAGAATTAGATTAGCCCCGGCCCCGGCCATCCCTGTGGTTGATTCAACATCATTGCCCGCTGTGCAAAGAAGGGAAAGACCGTCTTTTTGGGCATAACCTGGATAATCAAATACATCCACGATTGGGGATGTTCCTCCCTTTCGTGCAGCACCGGCAGATTTTATGGCATCAGTGATTAATCCGTCTTTAACATTTCCTGGAGATGGGTTCATGTGAAATCCTGAACCAGCTTCTTTAACCCGTGCCTCATAATTTCTCATGATTTTAATAAACCGATCCCCGATTTGTGATGTCTCACATCGATTTACAATTTCCTGCTCGACACCACAGAGCTCAGGAAACTCAGACAGTATTACTCTTCCTCCCAACCCAACTGTCAAATCTGCAACTTGTCCGATACATGGATTGGCTGAAATTCCGGAAAAACCATCCGAAGCACCACATTCTACTCCGAGGCACAATTTAGAAAGAGGGAACTTCATTCTGGTCTGTGAATTGATTTTAGCTAAATTTTCGAATGTTTGCCGAATTGCTTTTTCAAGCATTTCCCGCTCAGAAGGAAATTTTTGCTGTTCGAATACCAGGAATGGTTTATCAAAATCTTTACATCTTTTGGAAATTTCCTCCTCCAAAATAGATACCTGAGCATGTTGGCAGCCCAAACTTAAAACAGTAATGCCAGCAACATTTGGATTGCATGCATAACCGGCTAGTAAGCCACATAGCTCATTAGACACTCCACGCGTTTCTCCGCATCCGAGTCCATGGGTTAGGAATTTGATGCCGTCCACATTGGGAAATATAGGTGAGACGCTACCATTGCATTCTTCACCCAGATGGATTTCAGAACTTGGTTTACCCATTTTGTAGGCTTCGGCTAGTTCTTGGGCAAAGTTTTCATACTGGGATCTTTTTTCAAAGCCCAGTGACTTGATCATGGAACGCTTTAGAACTTCAATATTTCCATTTTCACAAAATACCATTGGGATAACCAACCAATAATTTGCTGTGCCTACTTTGCCGTCTGACCTTTCATAACCAAGAAATGTTTTATCCTGGAATTTATCCAAATTCGGAGGAATCCAATCATTTATTATATCACTCGAGGTAAAATCCGCAGATCGATGGATTAAATTATCAGTTGTTATTCTTTCACCACACGCAATTGGTTGCAGGGCTTCGCCAACAAGTACGCCATACATGTAAGCGTAATCCCCTTTGGCAAAATCTTTGCCTGCAAACTTGTGCTTAGCTGGAATTTTGTTTCTTAAAATGTATGAATCTGATCCGTTTGATACGGTCTGAGATTTTTCTAAATCTTGTAATGCAACAAGAATGTTATCTTGGTCGGATACCTTAAGAACAGAATTCATTTCGAGATTTTAGATGTAAAAAGACCTGCCATATTTTTTGGCAGGTCTTTTATTAAAAATAGTAAACTTAAGAATTTTTAGACCAGTTCTTAAGTGCACCGCTCGGGTTTGAACTTACATCACCTCTTCCGTTCTTGGTAATGGTTTCTCCCTTGTCAGAAACTATGATAAGAGCTGGAATCCCCCGTACTCCAAATTTTTTACTGAGTTTATTAGCAGCATCTGAGCGGTGTGGTAGGGTGTACCATTTCATTTTACTGCCTTTCATGTATTCCATTTGTGCCGAGGGGTTTCTGTCAGAGCTTACAAAAACAACCTCGAAATCTTTTTGATTCGCATCTCTAAACTCAACAAGTTTAGGAGTGAATCCGCGGCATGGTGGGCACCAATGAGCAGAAAAGTAAATACCAATCGTCTTTCCTGCCAGAACATCTTTACTGACCTCATTTCCTTCTGAATCAAGTATTGGCCCTTCGAACAAATCACTCAGTCCTGAGCTGATGCTTTTTTTCGAGGCATTTGCGAAGAAAGAGAATAATAAAAATAATGTGGAGGTAAGTAATATATTTATAGTTTTCATAAGATTTTAGAGTTAAGTTAAATCATCAGTACCCGTTTTATTGATTGTTCGCAATCTGAGAATTTTAAAAACAACAATTTTTATTGTTGCTCATTGAGGTGATTTTTTGTGATTTGAATGTTTATATATTTCTAACCCTAGTTAAACAATATGAGCTTATCTTCCCTAAAACTTCATAATGCAATGTGGCCCGGTCTTGTTGGTAAAGGCGATGAGGACGGTCAGGAACCTCCAATTAGTTTAGAGAAAATGTTAGATTTTTCAGCTGCCGCTGAAGTTAATGGTAGGAAATTTGACGGTATTGATTATTTTCTTTTTCTTCCTCACACCAACCCCGAAGCTAGCGATGATGAATTAAAGGGAATTGCTGACTTAATTGTCAGTAAGGGATTTGATATTGGTTCTTTAGTTGCGCCCGTTTGGCCAGGGACTGTTGGGGACTCCGCTATGGGAACCGATGAACAACAGGAGAAATTCTTAGATGCTGTCAAAATGGCCTGCCGGATTGCAAAAGTATTCAATGATCATGGTGCCAGAAAGGGTGGGGTTATTCGAATTGATTCTGCTGAATTTGGAGTTGAGCAATGGAAGGGGAATCCTGGTGAGGGAACAGCCCGTATAATTGATACATTTAAAAAAGCCGCGAAAATTGCTGCAGATCATGGTGAGAGACTTGCCGCAGAAGGAGAAATTTGTTGGGCCGGAATGCATAGTTGGAAAGATATGCTCGATTTGCTTGAAGGAGTTGGGATGCCCGAAACTCTTGGTTTTCAGGCCGACTTGGCACATACTTATCTTTATTTGATGGGGTACAATGCTCCGGAGCATGCTTTGTTGCAGGACGGATATGCAGATGACGAATTCTGGCCAGCTTACGAGAAAATGACGGACAAACTTCGCCCATGGACCATCGATTTTCATGTAGCCCAGAATGATGGAGAAGTTCATGGTGCTGGGTCTCATGATAAAACTGGAAAACATTGCCCAGCAGATGATCCAAACGGCAAACTTGATATCACTCGTTGTTCCCAATATTGGTTAAAAGATTTTCAGGACAGGGGCATCAAGCATATCTGTTGGGATGGCTGCATGTTCCCAAACTCCACTTTGGAGGATCCTTCAACCTGGAACGCTATTCTGAAAGCGATGATCGGGGTTGTTGAGGCTTAATTTCCTTAAATTAGTTTAGATCCATTAATTGCGGACTTGTCGCAATCTTTTTGTCTGCTCGTTCTTTTTCGCTGAGGTGAAATTTTATTTCAAAATAATTTTAACAGTTCAGCTGTTTTTTGTTGGAGTCTTATTCGGGGAGAATTCATCGGATTCTACATCTCCAGATCTTTCTCCATTTGAGAAAGCTGAGTTACGCAGGTTACTGGAGTTAGATTTTCTGGATCTTTCCCGCACTCCAATAAGAAGTGTTCTTGGTTATGAACAGGAGCATTGGAGAAATCCAGCCTCGGTTCATGTAATCCGTCCTGAAGATATTAGCCTTAATGGACATGTTCTAACTGTTGACGCTTTTCGAAATGTTGCTGGTATGTATGCTGCACGCGGGGTTGGTTATGATGATTTCGTAACGATGCGGAACTTCAGTGGTTCGCCCACGGAAAAATTCCTTACCATGGTAGATGGCAGGGAAGTTCTCCAGTTAATGGGAGGTACAATCAATTGGACGACCGAGGATGTACCCCTTGCGATTCTTGATCGTGTGGAAATTATTCGTGGTCCCGGAGCGTCGATATGGGGGACGAATTCTGTTAGTGGAGTTGTTAATGTTGTCACTAAGCATGCCGCACAAACTCAGGGTGACAGCATTAGACTGGTAATCGAGAATGATGGTACATTCTTAGGGGAATATGTCCATGGCGGGCAAACTGGGGATGGTTCATTTTATCGATTTTGGATTCGGGATCAGGAATATTCTGAGGGCAAACTTATTTCCGGTTTGGATGCTCGAGATGACGGATTTGCTCGCAAAGCGGGATTTCGTTTTGATAAAGAACTTGGTCCTGATTTGGAAATGACTTTTGCGGGAGGTTTCGCTACCCGTCGGGTTGAGCATGTGATGGATTTGAGTAATCGTCTGTTATTACCTACTGGAGACCCTAATAACCCATATATTTACATGGGACTGGCTAAAAACTTGGGACTTATAAATCAAGCTCAGTATGATATGTTTTTACCCGCTTCATGGAAAGCCGTTGAAGTCCAAGGCCAGACTATTTCTACCTACAATCTTCAAAGATACCAGAATTATGAAGATATGCCACAGGATGGTTCTCATTTGCGTGCAAAACTCTCAGGAATTACCGATAATAATTTAGAATGGTCCTTGGCCGGTTATGCAGAACTTTATGACACCACATTAGGACATATTGGACACAGCTGGAAACGTAAAGAATTCGATTTGGACTTTAGAGCCAACAAGCCGATTGGCGATTATAACCATTTGGCCTTTGGTGCCTCGTTTAGACACATGTCTTTGGAAGTAGATGAATCTGTCACCAAACCCTGGGCTTTTTCTTTTGACCCTTTAAACCCGAACAGTCCGTTATCGAACATTCCAATTTTGGAATATGGAAATAGTCCAACTAGTTTTGACCGAGTTGCTGGTTTCATTCAGAATTCAACTGATTTGAATGATCAGGTCGTTCTTTCTTTGGGGGCAAAATTTGAAGATAGTGATATGACCGGATCTTCGGTACAACCTGGAGTTCGGGTATCCTACAGTTTTAATGATCAAAATATTTTTTGGGGAGCATATTCACGGGCTTTGCGACAACCGTCATTAACCGAGAAATATACCAAGGTTTCTTACGCCCGAGTTTTTGATCCTGCTTCCTTTAAATGGTCAGAGTTATCATTTGAGTCGGCAACTAATTTGGCAGATGAGAAGATGGATGCTTATGAACTTGGATGGAGAACTCAGCCTTCCGAAAAATTACTTATTGAGCTTT
>Ga0181568_10004099_pt1 | contig 13032 bp, 9 predicted proteins | sample 101ome_20_FD_133758 | JGI IMG/M metagenome (GOLD analysis project Ga0181568, IMG submission 133758) | Coastal salt marsh microbial communities from the Groves Creek Marsh, Skidaway Island, Georgia - 101404AT metaG (megahit assembly) | ecosystem: Environmental > Aquatic > Marine > Intertidal zone... | reverse complement strand
CTAGTCTCAGTTTCAGTTACTAATTTGATTCTAAGTTTATCTTTGTAAGCACCGCTATCGTCAGATTTGAGTTCTTTGACTTTTATACCTCTTTCTTTTGCAATTAAAGGCGCATTGACAAAAGTTACACTGTCTAGGTTATAAGACAAGACACCTTTTAAAATTGCAAGCTTTAAGCCTTCAATATTTTTTTTTGCTAAATCGCCTAAAGCTTCAATTTCAATTTCTTTAATTACGCCTTGTGATAATTGTCTAAGCATCGAACCCATATATTCTGAGATTCCTAAGTAAGGTTTGATTTGTTTGACTAGTTCGGGTTTTAGACCCGGTAAATTCACGGCTGATTTTGCAACACCCCCTGAAAGTACGTCTCTGATTTGTTCAGAAACATCAATAGCAACATTGAGTTGTGCTTGACTGGTGCTTGCTCCTAAGTGTGGAGTTAAAATCACTCTATCTCCGCAGTCATGTAAAGGTGATTCGGTGCAAGGTTCTTTATCAAAAACATCAATTGCGGCGCCAGCAACTTTTCCTGATTTGATTGCTTCTGCTAAATCTGTTTCGTTAATTAATCCGCCCCGAGCGCAATTGATAATGCGCACTCCATCTTTCATTTTGGCGATGCTATCTTTAGCAATCATGTTTTGAGTTTCTTTTGTTTTAGGTACATGCAGAGTAATAAAATCCGATGAGGTAAATATTTCTTCGAGTTCTACTTTTTTAAATCCCAAATCTAAAGCTCGTTCTTTTGATACAAAAGGGTCATAGGCAAGGGTTTTCATACCTAAAGCATTAGCTACATTACCAACAGTTTGCCCAATTTTGCCAAGACCAATAATTCCTAAGGTTTGTCCTTTGAGTTCAATACCTAAAAATTTTGATCTTTCCCATTTGTTTTCTTTGCAAGATTTATCAGCCATAGGTATATGTCTCGCAAGCGACATCATCATGGCAAGTGTGTGTTCTGCTGCTGCAACAGTATTGCCTTCAGGAGAGTTCACAACAATTATTCCTTTCTCTGTTGCAGTTTCTACGTCAATATTGTCAACGCCAACTCCTGCTCTGCCAATGATTTTTAACTTGATTGCTGAGTCCAAAATATCCTTGCTTGCTTGAGTTTGCGAGCGTACTAATAAAGCATCGTAGTCTTTGATAATTTCTTTTAAATCATTTGCAGGAATGCCGGGTTTGTAGTCAACTTCTGAGCCACCTTGTTTTAAAATGATCAGTCCTGACTCGTCTAATTTATCTGTTACTAAAACTTTTGTTGTCATATGTAGGTACAGAATAGCACAGGGCAAGAAAAAAACCATTCTTTATCTCAATAATTAAGGATTCCCTGAACAACGAAGTTTTGAGGCACGAGAGTAACTCTGTTATCGGGATTTGTTAACAGTACCTAGTAGAGCTCTAAATAGTTTAAAATATAGCTTTATGAGTGAAAAACTCAATAACTTTAATATAATTTTGGCTGTAAGTGCTGGTATCGCCGCTTATAAAACTGTTGAGCTGGTTTCTCAATTAAAAAAACAGGGTGCTCAAGTAAATGTTGTTTTAACGGCTAAAGCGGAAAAATTTGTATCACCTTTATCTTTAGAGGTGATTTCTGAAAACCAAGTTCTTTCAGGTTCTCAAAAATGGGGTGCTGATATTCAACATATTGAGCTGGCAAAAAAAGCTGATTTAATCTTGATTGCTCCTGCTACTGCAAATACAATTGCAAAATTAGCCAATGGTATTTCTGATGAGATTTTATTTGATACTGTGTTAGCTTCCAATGCGCCTAAAATTATCGCACCAGCTATGAATACTAATATGTGGCAAAACCCAATAGTGCAAGAAAATTTGAATAAGTTGAAAGACCAAGGTTATATCGTGATTGATCCTGAGGAAGGTATGCTTGCCTGCAAAACCTATGGTCTAGGGCGCTTAGCGAGCTTAGAAAATATTATTAATCAAGTTGCAAGTTTTGCCCAAGAAAATTTTACAAAAAATGATTTTATAAATTTTGTTGATTTGCCATCGCAAGATTTAACAAATAAAAAAGTGATTGTTACTTTAGGTGCCACAAAAGAAAAAATTGATCCAATTCGTTTTATCTCTAATAGAAGTTCTGGGAAAATGGGTTTGGCTTTAATTGAAACTTTGCTAGAACAAAATGCGCAAGTACTTGCTGTGCATAGTTTAGATACTTTGCCTTTTAAACATGAGCGTTTGCAAGAAATCAAAATCGAAAGCGCCCAAGAACTTTTAGATGCTTTAAGTGTTGAGTTTGAAAAATACGATGCTCTCTTTATGGTTGCGGCTGTTGCTGATTATAAAGTCAAAGAAATTTCAGAAACAAAACTTAAAAAAAGCAATGGCTTACCACAAATACTTCTAGAAGAAAATCCTGATATTTTAAAATCTTTGTTAGCACTCAAAAAAGATAGACAAGCAATTATTGGCTTTAGTGTTGAAAGTTCTGATGCTATTGCCCATGGTACAAGAAAACTTCGAGAAAAAGATTTAGATTTAATAGTAGTAAATTCACATAAATCTTTTGCTGCAGACGCTTGTGAGGTTTACCTACTTACAAAAAATTCAAAAGATTTTATGCAAGCAAGTAAAAAAGAAATTGCAAATGAACTGGTAACAAGAATGGCAAATTTTCTTCGTGAAAAACAAAAAAAAGGATTAGCAGTTTGACAAAAAACTCCCTATTTAATGAATGGCTTGATGCTGTTGATTCATATCAATCTGGTAAGACGTTTGAGGATATTATCAAAGAGTTTGGCTATGCTCAACAAGATATTTTAAGGTTGGCTGGTAATGAAGCAACTATTGGTACAAGTCCAAAAGCTTTAGAAGCTGCAAAAAATGCTTGTGCAAGTTCAAATTTTTATACTCAACCCAAGTCAGAAATTTTAATCGAAGAGTTAACAAAAGTTTTTGAAAAATCAATTGATATGCAGGGTTTAGCTTTTGTCGCTGGTAACGGTATGGATAGCATTATTGAACATGCGCTGACTTTATTTACTAAGCCGGGTGATTCTATTATTAATTTAAATCCAACATTTATTTATTATGATTTTGCAGCGCAAAGGCAAGGTCTTGAGATAATTAACTTGGCAAGAAACGAAGAGCAGCTAGCAACAAATGTTTATAAGTATTGTGTGGATATTGATGCTGTAATTACTAGCATCAAAGACAACACAAAATTGATTTTTCTTTGTAGCCCAAATAACCCAGATGGTTCAGTAATTGAGCTAGAAGCAATTAAAACTTTAGCTCAAGTATGTCAAGATCGAGGAATTGTTCTTTTTGTTGATCATGCCTATATTGAATTTACACAAAGAGAACAATATGACGCACGTTCCCTTGTACATGAATTTACAAATGTAATTGTTGGTTATACTTTTTCAAAAGCCTATGCTCTAGCGGGCTATAGGGTTGGTTATGCTTTGATGCAGAAAGATTTACAATCCAAGTTTTTGTTTTTAATGACTCCTTTTTTAATTGCTAAGCCAAGTTTATATGCTGCAATTGAAGCTTTGAGAGATACCGAGCATCTAGAAAAGATTTTAAACAACAATCTAGAACAAAGACAAATTTTGCAAAGTGAATTATTAGCATTAGGCTTCGATGTTTTTGAGTCTCAAGCTAATTTTATTTTGTTTAAAACGACAAAACAAGATTTATTTACTGAGCTTTTAAAAAAAGCAATTATAATTAGACATATCAAAAGCATTGATGCTTATAGAGTTACTGTCGGTACAAATGCTGAAAATCAAAGAGTGCTTAAAGCTCTAAAAGAAATTTTATCTAATGCCTAAAAAAACAAAAATCTTAGAACTTTCAGTAAAAAATCTTTTTAGAATTTTTTTGGATGCTATTTGTTTGAGTGCATCTTTAATTTTGGCAACTGTTATTAGGCTAGAAGGGCACATAAATTCTAGTGCTGATAGGTTTGTTTGGTACCAACAGCTTTTTAAAATTTTGCCGCTTGTTGTCCTAGTACAAATTGCAATTTTGATTGTATCTGGCTCATATAGAAGGTTTTGGAGATATACCACTGTTAATGATTTGATCTTTTTAGGTAGATCTTTGTTGTTTGCTTCTTCTATAATACTGATTCCAAGGTTTTTGGGTTTAAATCCAAAAAACTTTGATTTGTTTGCTATTTCTTATGGTGTCTTAGCCATTGATTTTTTACTCGCTTTGATTTCTTTGTCTTCTTTAAGGCTGTTAAGGTATTACTTGATCGAGCAACGTAATATAAAAAAACGCCTCAAAGAAGTTTCTAGTAAACAAAAAAGAACTTTAATTGTTGGTGCTGGTGAAGCTGGTATTGAAGTGGTGAAGTCAATAGTAAGTCATCCAGAATTGGGTTTGAAAATCATTGGTTTACTAGATGATGACAAAAAAAAACATGGCATGTTTATAGAAAACTTTAAAGTGCTAGGTGCAATTAAAGATGTAAATTATTTTGTTAGTGAAAATGATATAGATCAATTAGTCATTGCTTTACCAAGTTTGCATAGGTCTGTTATTAGAGAAGTTTATAATCTTTGTAGTGAAACAGGTGCTGATATCAGAACCATCCCTGGGGTTGATCAACTTGCTGGTGGCAAAGTTACATTAGAACAAATTAGAAAACTGAGTATGGAAGATTTACTTGGTAGAGATGAAATAGATCTCAATACCAAAGAAGTCTTAGATTTTTTGAAAGACAAAAAAGTTTTAGTAACAGGAGCTGGAGGTTCTATTGGTCAAGAATTGTGCTTGCAATTAGTAACTAAATGTAATATTAAAAGTATTTGTCTTTTGGGAAAGGGTGAAAATTCTGTTTTTAATACTTTGCAATCTATTTATGAAAAACTTGGTCGTGATACTGAGTTAGAAATAGTTCAAAAAATTGCGGATGTAAAAAATTATAATAGAATCAACGCTATTTTTTCTGAGTTTCAGCCTGATATAGTTTTTCATGCTGCGGCTCATAAACATGTACATTTGATGGAGCTCAATGCCTGTGAAGCTTTTGAAAACAATGTTATTGGTACAAAAACAGTATCTGAAATAGCAGGTAAGCATAAAGTTAAAGCCTTTGTTTTAATTAGCACCGATAAAGCAGTAAACCCTTCAAGCATTATGGGCTCTACAAAAAATCTTGCAGAAAAAGTGACTTTGATAAATTCCAAAAATTTCCCACAAACAAAATATACTGCAGTCAGATTTGGCAATGTTTTGGGTTCGCGTGGTTCAGTGATTCAAGTTTGGCAAAAACAATTAGCAAGTGGTCAAGCAATAACTGTTACTGACCAAGAAGCAATAAGATATTTTATGACCATACCTGAAGCTTCACAGCTAGTCATTCAGGCTAGTGCAAAAGCACAAAGTGGCGAAGTAATGCTTTTAGATATGGGTGAGCCAGTGAAAATTTATGATTTGGCAAAACAGTTTATAACTTTGTCTGGCTTTTCTTTAGATGATGTGGCTATTGAATTTATTGGTTTGAAGCCCGGTGAAAAACTTTACGAAGAGCTTTTGACTTCTCAAGAATTTGTTGATTCTAAATTAACTGAGCAAATATACAAAGCAAAAATTCAAACTAAAATTACAGATGAAAAATTAATGCTTAAGTTACACGAATTAGAAAAAATAGCTTCTGAAAATTCAAATGACAATATGAAATCAGCACTCAAAGAGCTTTTGCAAGACTTAAGTTTAGCGAATGTTTAAAAAAACTATGAAATTGGAAACAAAGATTGAAGCTTCATAGCAAGGTTCATATCACCTTTAATTTTAAGTTTTCCTTGCATAAACGCCATTTGAGAATTTAGTTTACCTTCTCTAATTGCCATCCAATCACTATCAGCAAGTGCAATTTCTACTGATGGGTTATCAACTCCACCTTCAATTAATTCACAGGCATTATTGGCTATTTGAAAAGCCCATTTGCCACCTTGAGCTCCAGAGATATTAAATTGATAAACAACTTTTAAACCTGTTGCGGCTGAAGGATTAAAGTGTTTAGCCATTTCATTAAATACATTACCTATAACTGACATAAAAATCAGTCTAGCATTTTTTTTTGTTATTGTGAATGAAATTAAATATTATGCAAAATGAACCTTAAGTTAAGTTTAATGATTATCTTGTGTTGATTGCGTGATGAAAATATTTTCTAAAAAATCATTGTATTATTTTTTTTCATATGAAGCCTACTAAGTTTCTCAGCGTTATTTTTTTGTTAGTTATGAGTATTGCTTGTGTAGAAGCTAGTTATTCAATAAAAAGAGACAATCAAAAATTGAATTTTCTTTTTATCATATCTGACGATTTAAATGACTGGTTAATTAGAAAAGAAGAATTTCCGTATATAAAAACACCAAATATAGACAAGCTGGCATCAGAAAGTATTAATTTTACTAATGCTTATTGTAATGCTCCTTTATGTAATCCTTCAAGAACATCATTTTTAACCGGAAGACTTCCAAGTAATTCAGGTATTTATGCTTTTCCAAATGACTACAAAAACTTTATAAATAAGTTTTTGGTCAAAAACAAAAAAATAAATACTATGCCAAAGTTGTTTGCTAAAAACGGTTATACAACATATGGAGTTGGAAAAGTCTTTCACTATATTACAAATCAAAAATATCAATTTGATTTTTATGGCAATTATCATTTGCTCAAAGATTCAAAATTTTTTTTTAGTAAGTATCGAACAAATCAATATATGGTTCTTGATGAACCTTATACATTATCAGATGCAAAAAAAGTCGATTGGGCTTTAGATCAATTCAATAATAATTTACAAGAACCATTTTTTATGGCCGTGGGCTTTAATTATCCTCATTTACCATGGATTATTCCTAGAAAGTTTTGGGATTTATATGATGAAGATGATATTAGCTTAGAGCATATTTCAGAGCAGGAATTTTCTAATAAGCTTAGAAAGTATCTAAAAAAAGAGATTAAAAGACACAATGTTTTTAAGGATAATTACAAAGAATTAATTCATGCGTATCTGGCTACAGTGTCCTATCTTGATGAGCAAATCGGAAGACTTTTAGCATATGTAGAAAATAGTCCCTATGCCCAAAATACAGTAATAGTTTTTACTAGTGATCATGGCTATCATCTCGGGGAAAAATCTTTGATTGGCAAACGCTCACTTTGGGAACGAGCAAATCATATTCCATTTTTGATGAAAGTCCCAGATAAAATGGCAACTACGAATGATACTCTCGTTAGCTTGATAGATTTATATCCAACCTTACTTGGTTTAGCCAATATTGAAGCTCCAAAAAATTTGGATGGCAAAGATATTTTTGCTCAAGAAGAAGATAGTTCTGAAAACCTTACTGTATCAACGATGTATTTTAACAGGCATGCTTTAAGATATCAAAACTGGCGTTTTATTTCTTATCGTGGCAAAGAATTAGAACTTTATGATTTAGATTTTGACCCAGAAGAAAAAAATAATTTAGCTTATTTACCTGAGTATCAAGATTTAGTGAAAAGTTTTAAACAAAAACTTCCTAAGAAAAATATAAACTCATTTGGTAAAAATACTGCATCAATTAGTGCTAATAATACTTTGTTAGCCTTCGATGAGCACGAAGTTACTAACGCAGATTTTGCAAAATTTGTAAAAGATACAAAACTGCAAAAAAAACATCAAGGTTCAATGTTGTTTGATGAGAGCAATGCTAAGTGGAAGTTTGATAAAAATAGCTCATGGGATCAACCTTTTGGTAAAAACAGTTCTATTGCAGGTATTGAAGATCATCCAGTTGTGCATCTTGATTTTTTTCAAGCAAGTGCTTACTGTCATAGTAAAAACAAACGCTTACCAAGATTCAGTGAGTGGAAAGCTTTTGCCGGTAATGTAAAAGTGCAAAGTGCAGATGGAACTTGGCTTGCCAATGTATTCCAAGGCGATTTTCCTCATAACAACACAGCTTTAGATGGTTTTAGTGGTACAGCACCTGTAAAAAGTTTTGCCGCTAATGATTATGGTTTGTATGATATGACCGGCAATGTTTGGGAGTGGGTTCTAGATGATAAAAATCAAGAAGCTTATATGGTCGGCGGGTCTTTTTTGTGTGACACAAATTGCCATGGCTTACAAAAACTTAATTTAGTTAAAAACAAAAAATCATATTCAAGTTCGCATTTGGGTTTTAGATGTATTGCAGATTTAGAAGAAGAGTTAGATTAGTATTAACCTATTGACTCTTTAATATCTTAAACCTTATATAAATATTTTGAATGAATAAAAACATGATTAAAGAATGCCTTAACTAGGTAGAATATATATTATGAGATTAAGAGAATTTGAAGCAAAAGCGTTATTTAGAGAGTCGGGAATCCCAACTCCTCAAGGACAAGTTATTAAAGTTGCAGAGGAGGTTTTTTCTATTAAAAATTATCCTTGTACTTTAAAGACCCAAGTTTTAACTGGTGGTCGTGGTAAAGCAGGTGGTATTAAATTTGCGGACAATGTGCAAGAAGCTTATGAGCATGCGCAAAATATTTTTAAGTTACAAATCAATGGTGACCTACCAACAGCAATTTTAATCGAACCAAAAGTAACTATTAAAAAAGAAATTTATACTTCAATTTTGATTGATAGAGCTTACAGAGGTCCAATTATCATGGCTTCTGCTGAAGGTGGAGTTGAAATTGAATCTTCTGGCGCAATTGAGATCGTACCGATTCCAGATGGTAAATATAGCCCTTATCTTGGTCGCAAAATGGCTAACAAACTAGGTTTCAAAGGTAAAGATGTTTTGAAATATGCAAGTATTGTTGAAAAACTTTGGAATGTTTATAGCAATTATGATTGTGATTTAGTTGAAATAAATCCTTTGATTATTGATGGAGATGATAATTTTGTTGCTTTAGACGGTAAGGTTACTTTAAACGAAGATTCAATGGGTAGACAACCAAGATTTGATGGTCAACTTGCTGAACATTTGACTGATCTTGGTGAGAGAGAATTCAAAGGTAAAATGCTTGGTTTAAATATTGTTGAGCTTGAAGGTAATATTGGTATTTTGTGTAATGGTGCTGGTTTGACAATGGCAACAATGGATTTGGTTTTTCATCATGGTGGTAAGCCTTCAAACTTTTTAGATGTTGGTGGTGGAGCAAACAAAGAGCATGTTGCAAGAGCTTTAGATTTAGTTTCTTCTGATGAAAATGTAAAAGTTCTGTTGGTAAATATTTTAGGTGGAATTACAGATTGTGTTGAAATCGCAAATGCCCTTAAATATTATAAAGACACAAGACCAGAGTCTAAATTAGTTGTTAGGCTTGTTGGTAACAACGAAGAACCAGCGCAAAAAATTATGAATGATGCTGGTATCCCTATGACAAATGTCTTAGATGAAGCAGTGAAACAAGCAGTAGCAATCGCAGGTTAATAAAAGGTTTGATGGAGATTTAAAATGAGTGTACTAATTGATAAAAATACAAAAGTTGTAGTTCAAGGAATTACTGGTAGCATGGGTAAAACTCACGCGGCATTAATGAAAGCTTACGGAACACAAGTCGTAGCTGGTGTTACGCCGGGTAAAGGTGGTCAAGAACAAGATGGAGTTCCTGTTTATGATTCAGTTGCTGAAGCTGTAAAAGAAACTGGTGCAAATTGTAGTGTGATTTTTGTACCTCCTTACATGTGTTTAGATGCGGCGCTGGAAGCGATTGATGCTGGTATCCCTTTGATTTCTGTGATTACAGAAGGTTTACCACCGCAAGATGCAGTTAAGTTGCATGCGGCTGCACAAGAAAAAGGTGTACTTGTTAATGGTCCAAATTGTCCGGGGATTATTACTCCGGGTGAATCTTTGATTGGAATTCACCCCGGTTCAATTTATATGCCGGGAAGAGTTGGTTTAATTTCTCGTTCTGGAACTTTAACTTATGAAATTGGTTTAGGTTTAAAACAAGCAGGTATTGGTATTAGTACTGCTGTTGGTATCGGTGGTGATCCTATTATTGGTATCGATCAAATTAAATCATTGAAATTATTTGAAGACGATGCAGAAACTGATTTGATAATTTTAGTTGGTGAAATTGGTGGAAGTGCTGAAGAAGACGCAGCTGAATTTATCAAAGACAATATCAAAAAACCTGTTATTGGTTACATAGCTGGTCGTACTGCGCCTCCGGGCAAACGTATGGGGCATGCTGGAGCAATTATTTCTGGTAACAAAGGTACTGCTGAATCAAAAACTAAAGCTTTTGAAGCGGCTGGAGTACAAGTTGCTAAAACACCAAGTGAAATTGTTGAGCTTGTGAAAGCAAAAGTTTCAGTTGCTGTTTAAGGATTCACTTAAAAACAGTTACAATATTGAATATAAATGCTTGCAAGCAAAAAAAAAATTAGAGTACTTGCTTTTGCCCTTGACGATGATTTACTCAAGGTTAATTCAGATTTTAAAGTAGCTGACCATATAAATTTAACTGGTGAGGCACTGCAAAATATTGGTTTTGTGCCTATAACAGATTTGTATGTAAATAAGCATGACCAAGATGCAATTAAAATTGCTTGTATTAAACAAGGAGTTGTTTTAAACCAACAAGAAAAAACGAGTTTACTTGCTTTAGGTGTTAAAGCTTATAGCTATGATTTGATCAAAGAAGTTTTATACGCTGCGGCTCAAGGTATTTTGGTAGAAGCTTCTGTATATTTTGCTAAAGTCCCACAGGGTTTTAGTTTACAAACAGCCACTTGTCATATCAAAGAAAGTAAAAAACCAGACTTTGCTGTGATAAGAAGTGAAAGTGCATGTCTTTGGGCTGGTACTTTTACAAAAAATAAAGCAAGAGCTTTTTGCGTTGAAAAAAATATCCAATTAAAAGCAAACAAAGTACAGCTACTTGCTTGTAATTCTGGTAACGCCAATGCTTGTACCAAAGACCAAGCTCAAAAGGCTGATTTGCTCATAAGGCAGGAGCTTGGCAAACTTAATCACTGTAAGGCAGATGAGGTTTTGTTTGCTAGTACCGGCAAAATAGGTGTTCCCTTAGATACTCAAACAATTATTGAGCGCTTTAGCAGTTTTGCAGATGCTTCTGTGCAAGAATTTGCTCAGGCGATTTTAACTACAGATACATTTATAAAAATTTCTCAAGATAGACAAGCAAATTTTTTGGGCTTTGCTAAAGGCTCTGGTATGATTCACCCACAGATGGCAACTATGTTAGCTTTTGTTATCAGTGACAAAAAAATCAAAGATTTAAATGAAGTGCAGACCCAAGAATTTATGCAAAATACTTTGCGAGACTTGGTTGCAACAAGTTTTAATGCAATTACAGTTGATGGAGATTCAAGTACTAATGATATGTGTCTTTGTTTAATTAATCGTCAAGGAGCAGAAATTTCTCAGCAAGAATTTAAAGAGAGTTTAAAACAAGTGCTTGATGATTTGGCATATAAAATTGTTGCTGATGGTGAGGGCTTAAGCAAACTAAGTCAACTAACAATCAAATCTAATTTGGAAAATGAGCAAGCGCTTGATTTAGGAAGATTTATTTTAAATTCTTCTTTGGTAAAAACAGCAATTCATGGCAATGACCCTAATTGGGGGCGTATAATCGCGTCTTTGGGGCAATTTTGTGCAAGTGCCAATATAGATTTAGATATCGATAAAACTCAATTAGAGATTTTAGGACAAAGTGTTTTTGCAAATGGCGCAAATACAACTTTTGATCGCCAAGCTCTAAGTGCAACCATGAAAAAATCTTTTGTAATTAATATGACTTTAGATTTGGGTGGTAGCAAGCAAATAAGTGTTTATGGTAATGATTTATCACATGAATATATAAAAATAAATGCAGAGTACTTTACTTAAGAATTCGCTAAAAAACCTAGTTTGGAGGCGCAATCTGCTTAACAAAAATATTAAGAATACATTCTCTGATCCTTAAGAAATTTTACTCAAGTCTGATTGTACTTCTTGAAAGGTTTTAAGTTTTCTTGCAATAATTAATAAGGTTTCAAAAGCTACATTCAATTTATCATAATACGAATCATCGTCTATGTTTAAATCTTTTAAAGACTTGATGCAATTTAGGCAAGCTTGATAAAAATATAGCTTTGCATTTTCATTAAAAGATTGAACAGCATTCATGGTAAAATTTAAGTTATTATTTTGAAGAAATGTCACATTTTGTTCTATTATTTCAACTTGAAATTCTTTGTAATAATTCTTAATACTATCTATTTCTTGATTGTTTGGTTGATCTCCATCAATATCAATATATTCAAAAAGAAATTTAAAAATTGAGTCTTGTTTTAATATTTCCGAAATATCTTCAATTTCTTTTTTCTGATTATCTAAAGTATCTTTGTTTTCCTGCACAAGTCTATATGCTCTAGAAAAAAGAGATGCTTTGTTATCATCATTTGCTAGGCCTTTAAGACTTCCACTAAATCTACTCAAATTGTATTCTTTACCATCAATCTTTAGTATTTGATCTACTGTTTCATTGTTTAAATCAACTCTATGTAAAGTGCCAAGATTATCAGAAACATACAATAATCTATCAACTATTCTAAGATTAATAAGCGGGTTTTCTTTTGTTTGAATAGGATCTCTTTGACTAGTTTGACCATTAGACAATATCCTAATTATTTCCTTTGCTATATCCATAAAATTTTTCCTTTTAACTCATCCTTGAGTTTCTTCAAGATAATTTTAAACCTTAAGTATATACTTTTGCAAGGCTAGGGATTTTACCTAGATTTTTGCTTTTAAAAATTTAATATGACTTAGCTATGGATTCTTTTTTAAGCAAAATGCAACAAATCCCAATCATTGCCTTGGTTTTGGTGCCTCAAAGGCATCATTTACAAAAACTAAACTCAGACTTTTTTGGCGATTGAAAGCTTTTTTTTTGAAATTTGTTCACATTAGGGGACTGATTCCAAACCCCATTTTGAATTTTAAAATACAGTGAAATGTTAAAATCACTAGCAAATGGGGTCAGAAATCAGTCCCACAAACGACCTTACGCTTAGCTTGTTTCACTGCG
>Ga0181568_10004096_pt1 | contig 13038 bp, 14 predicted proteins | sample 101ome_20_FD_133758 | JGI IMG/M metagenome (GOLD analysis project Ga0181568, IMG submission 133758) | Coastal salt marsh microbial communities from the Groves Creek Marsh, Skidaway Island, Georgia - 101404AT metaG (megahit assembly) | ecosystem: Environmental > Aquatic > Marine > Intertidal... | reverse complement strand
GTGCATTATCTTCCAATACCAAATACTTTCCGTTTTCGTCACGAATCAAATCCGAACCACAAACATGAACATAGATATCCCTGGGTACATCGAAACCAATCATTTCTTCTCGAAAATGAGCAGATGATTTCACAACTTCTTCCGGAATTACTCCATCAGCAAGAATTTTCGAACCATGATACACATCATTAAGGAATAAATTCAGTGCCAGAATACGTTGCCGTAGTCCCTGCTCTACTCTCTGCCACTCCGCATCAGGAATGACCCTTGGGATTAGATCAAAAGGGAAGATACGCTCGGTCCCTGTTTCGTCACCATAAACTGTAAAAGTTACGCCATGTTCGAGGAAGGAAGAGTCAGCCTGCCTCTTTTTTTCTTCAAATTCACTTGCTGATAAACCACCTATTCGATCGTAAATTGGTTGGTAGAAATCGTAGGCTTCTGACTTATTGGATCCGACGAACATTTCGTCAAAAAAATGTCCGGTTTGATAATTTTGAAAGGAATTAGGGTTCATTGGGTCGGTGTAGCATACCTACTTTTGCAACTTTTGTGCCACTCATACCAAATTCTCCAAAATATGAATGAAATTGATTAGTATTTATTAGTGTTTATCCAAAATACCCAATCTCTCTGCTGAAAATAGAAATTGTTGGGCAAGTCCTGCAAATCTCCCAAAATGAATACGGGCAAAGTGAATTTTTTGATTAGTTTTCCAATCAGCGAGGGAGTATCTTCTATCAAGGCTTTTTTCAATCCAAGTATCAACTGGAAACGCTTGCAAAAAATTTCCTCCAAAAAGTAAAACACAATCAGCAACTTTTTCACCCACTCCAGGCAAGCGAAGTAGTTCTGTTTTGGCATCATCATATGTCCTTTTGGGTATGGATTCGAGCCAACCCTGATGATCTGCAATAAACCTAGCAGTCTTAGCGACATATTTAGCTCGATAACCAAGTTTGAGTATGCGCAGTTCGGATTCAGGTACTTCTGCTAGCTTAGACCATCCGGGAAAACTCCAAAGGTTATGGCCTAAAGCTTTGCCCCACTTTTTACAGACTAACAATCCTGTCTCTTTTATTTGAGGTATACTTTTTGCTGAACTCAAAATAAAATAAAACAGTATTTCGTCTAGAGGCTGTTTTAATATTGTTAAACCTGGCAATGCATGAACACATTTATTCAAAACCGGGTCTGAAAGAATTGGTAATTCATTAACTGCCAGGTCATAGGTTTTATCCAACCAAAAATATTTCTTAATTTCGGACTCTGAAACTGCATGCTGATTAGAAGTTCTCCAAAAAAGCATTTCGTCCTCAAGCTTCAACTCTACAATTTTTGAATTAATACATCCAATCCAGGAATTTGTAGATTTAGAGGACCATGAAAAAGTTTGTCCACCCTCAAGAGTTTCCTTGAGTCCTAGCAATGATAGATTTTTCGGCTTTAAAAACTCTTTCCAGGGAGACATGTAGCCAAATTATAAAGCAAACTTATTCGTGATCCCAAAGAAAACTCTTTTTTGAAAATAAAGTGGAACCAGATGAATTTTTGATAATTAATCTCCATGCTATAGGTCTATCATTAGCTAATAACCAATCACTTCCAGTCAGTCCAAGAAATATTTCTTTTTTATCTTTAAAATTCGTTGGTAATGAAAATGAAAATGTCTCATTTTTCGAATTTCCTTTTCGCAAAATAGATAATTCAACTTGGCACTTTTCTTGAGATGTAACAAGGGCGACAGGAATTCGAAAACAAAAATATAAACCGTCTCGATTATCCTTACTTCTAATAAACAGTGTACTTCCTGTGAATTCTTTACCCGTAAAATACTCAGGTAAACGAGTTAAATCAGAAGTGTTATAATATCTTAAACTTACACTTCTAAGATCAGAGTTAGCGTAAGCACATAAAAACAATGTGAAAGAATGAACGAGCAGAACAATCAGCTTGCTCATCATAATATTAAAGACGGTTTAGCTAGATGTTGAATCCTTGGACTCTACCTTAGGATCCTCACTTGATACCTCATTAACAGCTGTTTCTTCAGAAACAACATCATCGGGTCCTAAAACATCAACTGGGTTTGCTTTTTCAGAAACTTTATCAGGTTTTTCTTCGTCTACTTTAGGTTTCTTGGCAACTGGTTTACGAGTTGCTTTTGGCTTAGAAGCTTTTGGTTTAGAAGTCCTTGTTGATTTACCAACCAACTCTTTTACAGCGGCTTTTTTTTTGGCAATGTAAGCCGCTCTTCTTCTTCTCTTTATTACTTTATTGTATTGTTTACCCATATTTAAGAATAAACAAAATTGAACTAAATTTCCTTATGTGGCAAGATTCAATAAGTTAAACTTTTAATCTTGTTTTATTTCAACCGGCTTACCAGTTTCTGCAGATTTATAAGTTGCATCTATTATTTTCATTAGAGCAAGTGCTTGGTCGGGAGTGTTAAGTGGACTTTCTGAACCAGAAATTGTTTGCACAAAATTCTCCGCAGACCGAATTCTTCCCATGTCTTCGCTAGTTTCAGTAATGATTGAGCGATTCACACTTTTTCCATGTTCCTGAACATAAAGCTCGCAGTTATCAATCGCAGTTTCATCCAATCCATCAGAACCAAAAAGGCGACGGATCATGCCACCAGCTTTCTTGCCTTGAAAAGTAACAGAGACTTCTTCGCGCTTATTCATCTCAGCCCATGAAACTTGAAAATTTAAAACTTGTCCGGTTTCAAACCTAACAAAGCCATGGGCAGCACTTTCCACATCAGTGACTCCATCTGCGACATCAGGAATGCCCCATGGGCCTTTAAAATTTTTGTTCTCAATAAAATCATCAAATGTCTGAGCTAGGACATAACTGGGCGCGGGATAGTCCATGTAATAGAGTGCTAGATCAACCATGTGTAAAAGATCAATAAGCGGTCCGCCACCCGACATAGCCTTGTTTGTAAACCAACCACCAAAGCCTGGAATACCCGTTCTACGAATCCACTTAGCTTGTGCAGAATTAATTTGCCCGACTTCTCCAGCTTCTATGTATTTCCTTAATGCGTATGATTCTGGCCTAGCTCGATTGTTGAAATTAAACATCAAAGTTTTACCAGCATCTTCAGACGCTTTTTTCATTTCACTCACCTCATTTGCATTAAGTGCGGGAGGCTTTTCGCAGAAAACATGCTTCCCTGCTTGTAACGCCTGAATAGCGAGAGGGCGGTGAGTTCGATTCGGTGTAATTATGCTAATTGCATCCAGGTCTGACAGCTCGGTCATCATCTTTGCCGAGTCAGAAAAAACATGAGGTACTTCATACTCGGTTGCTGCTTTTTTGGCAGCAACTTCATTCATATCACAAATCGCAACCAAATCCGCACCACCTGCACGGAAACCAGCAGCATGATATTGCAGCATTCCTCCTGCACCGATAATTCCTATTTTCTTAGTCATAAATTATTTTATTTTGGTATATTTGGAAACTTTATCCATTTTTCTTTAGAGTTAGAACTCTTGACCACAGTTTCAATAAAAGCCATTCCGATAATTCCATCTCTTATGTCAGGAAAATCATATCCTGATTTACGAGGATATTTTCCTGAGACTTCATCGGAGATTGCCAAAGCTGCAGCGTTGTAAACATTTGCAAATGCTTCTATGAATCCTTCAGGATGCCCAAAGGGAATCCTAGTATTGCTTGCTGCAGCTCCAGTTATATATCCATTACCCCGTCGCCAAACCTGACGGGGAGCTCTGGCATCTTTTACTATCAAATCATTTGGTTCCTCCTGATGCCATTCGATCGATTTCTTTGTCCCATATACACGAATATTTAAATCATTCTCATCACCATTGGAAACTTGGGATGCATAAATAATTCCTCTAGCTCCACCTTTAAATCTAACTAGAACATTTCCATCATCATCCAATTTTCTATTTGGAATATTGACAGATAAATCGGCACATAATCGATCAATTTCTAAATCGGTAATGTAGTGAACAAGATTTTCGGCATGAGTCCCTATATCACCCATACAATTCGAAATTCCGGCAATTTCTGGATTTGCCCGCCAATTGGAAATTGCTTTTTCTTCACCGGTTAAAGCAGTTATCGCATAGCCCTGTGGATATTCGCATACAACTTTTATTATTGTTCCAAGCTCTCCTTTTTTTACCATCTCCCTAGCTTGTTTCACCATTGGATAACCGGTGTAATTATGAGTTAAGGCAAAAACTTTCTTTGTCTTGTTTATTATCTTTCTTAACTCACGGGCTTGTGCTAGATCATAAGTAACTGGCTTATCGCAAATCACATTAAATCCAGATTGTAAAAAAGTCTTTGCAACATCAAAGTGTAAATGATTTTGAACGACAATGGTAACGAAATCGATACGCTCTTCTAAAGGTAAAGCTTTTTCTTTTTCTGCCATCTCCTGGTATGAACCGTAAACTCTGGTCGGATCTAAATGAAAATCTTTCCCAGAAAGTTTACTTTTCTTTGGGTCAGATGAAAAAGCACCGGCAACGAGTTCAATATTACCATCTAAATTTGCTGCTCTTCTATGCACTCCTCCAATGAAGGCACCTCTGCCTCCACCAACCATTCCCATTTTTAATTTTCGTTTCATAAACAAATTTTTTATTATTGGTTTTCTTTATCAAAAGCAGAGTCAAAAGCCATTTGATTTGGTTTAAAATCAAGCCTCTTAACAAATTCACAAGATTCGGTAGCTCCATGGAAACGATCCATCCTACTGTCCTCCCACTCAACTGAAAGAGGTCCCGCGTATCCAATATCGTTAAGGGCTATAATGATCTCCTCAAAGTTAACATCACCTCTTCCAACAGATCTAAAATCCCACTGCCTTCTTGGGTCAGCAAATGTAGTGTGACCACCAAATACACCAACGGTTCCATCGCCATGCCCCCACCACGCATCTTTCATATGTGCATGAAATATACGATCTGAAAAGGTTCGAATAAATTTCACATAATCAACCCCTTGATACCCCAAATGTGAAGGATCGTAATTAAAACCAAATCTTTTATGGCCTTTCACTGCTTGCAATGCCCTCTCTGCACTTGCAATATCAAATGCGATCTCAGTTGGATGAACTTCCAATGCGAAATTAACATTTTGTTTTTCAAATTCTTGTAAAATTGGTCCAAACCTTTTCGCAAAATCTTCAAACCCCTTGTCCCAGTAAGCCTGATCTGTGGGAGGAAAAGCATAAATTGAGTGCCAAATGCTAGAGCCTGTAAAACCATTAACTACGGCAGGAAAATCATCTTTTTTTCCTCTACCTGGTTTCTCGTTGATGAAATTTCGGCATGCTTTCGCAGTTTTTGCCAATTTTTTTGCTGCACGTTTTCGTACTTTTTCAGGATCTCCATCCCCCCAAACATCTGGTGGAAGTATTGCTTTATGCCTTTCGTCTATTAAATCACATACTGCCTGACCAACCAAGTGACTCGAAATGGCAAAAGATGTAAGCCCATGATCTGCAAGAATCTCCCAGCGTTCCTTGCAGTATTTTTTAGATACCGCTGCTTTATCGACATCAAAATGATCACCCCAACAAGCCAGCTCAAGCCCGTCGTATCCCATTTGAGCTGCTTTAGCAGCGAGATCAGGTAAAGAAAGGTCGGCCCATTGACCGGTGAATAAAGTCACTGTTCTTGGCATAATAAGATTTTTTACTGTTTTTACATTAATACTTAGTCATTTTTAAAATGATTCTAAGATTGGGATTAAATTACTGATTCGGCAACGAATTTTTGTACACATATTTTAAATTTTCATGCTCAATATACTAGATCAATCAGAGACCAAAATTTTACCTGCAGAAAGAAAACCTAAAGAAAACCTGCTCTTTTTTTCAATTTGTAACTCCACGGAGTCGGCAATTTTCTCTCTTCTGTGAACTGTGACCATATTTCCAGGCATTAAGCCTTTCTTTTTGGAAAACTTAAGAAAATCTACACTTTGGTCTAAGATTGAATCAATTTTTAGTTTTTTCTGTAAAGAACAATCCAACAAAGTTTTTTGAGGTGAGTCTAGAATTACTCCTCTGCTCGTTGGGATTGGGTGACCATGGGGATCATGTCGAGGGTTACCTAAAAAATCATCCAAACGTTCTAAAACTTTTTCAGAAATCGCATGTTCTAATTCCTCAGCTTCATCATGAATCTCGCTCCAATCCAAACCTAGAGTATCCACAAGAAATGTCTCCAATAAACGATGTCTCCTAATCATCCGCATTCCCATTTTTTTACCAGCAATGGTTAATACTACCCCTTTTCTTGATTTATAGTTAAGCCACTTTTCTTTTTGTAAATTTTTAACCATCGAGGTTGCTGTGCCTGGAGTAACTCCGAGTGATGAAGCAATTAGACCCATAGGAACCTCGCTTGCTTTACAATCCATTGAAAGCATTAGGATACGTTTTAAATAATTTTCTACCGTTGGGGTTGGCATTAATTGATTAGATTGAAGTTTTTTCTAAATTGACTCAAATAAATAAATCATGAATACTTTGATTAATCAAAGTAATGATTTTTGCAACACAAAGAATTTTGTTCGCAGGCCTAAAATTGATACATTTTCATGCATCATTGGCTTTTTTTACAATCCTTGCGTCCTGTGGTTCCGATACAGATCAGAAGCAAACGGATTCTCAATTATCCAATGAGAAAATGAGTATAGTTGTCACAACAACTCACCTTAATGATATCGTTTCAAGGATCGTAGAAGATCGCTTTAAGGTCGTTCCGTTGATGGGGCCTGGTGTCGACCCCCATCTTTACAGGCCAACATCACGGGATGCTTTAGCTATCTCAAAAGCAGACCTTATAGTGTTTCATGGCATGATGCTGGAAGGAAAATTAGCTGAAACCCTACAAAACTCGCGAAACAAAGGAGTTCCATCTTACAATGCAACCGAGCAAATCAACCCAAAGAAAATCATTGGGTATTCTAAATCTTCAAAATCCGTTAATCATCCCGACCCGCATGTTTGGTTTGATCCTTCAATCTGGTCCGATGTAGTGCAGAATTTAAGTGACAGAATTTCCATTTTGGATCCCGAAGGCAAAAACCTTTATAAATCAAATACTGAAAAAATATGTGCTGAAATTTACCTAGTTAATGAATGGGCTAAAAAACGCGTAAAAGAAATACCCGAAAATCAAAGAAAATTAATCACAAGCCATGATGCGTTTCAGTACTTTGGTCGCTCGATGGGGCTAAATGTTGTAGCTCTTCAGGGTATTTCCACTACGGCAGAGGCAGGTTTAGCCGATAGAGTAAACCTAGTGAATACGATTAAAAAAGAAAAGATTCCAGCTATCTTCATAGAAAGTAGCGTTAACCCAAATGCAATTAATGAAATTGCAAAAGAATGCAAAATTTCCATTGGGGGGAAACTTTATTCAGATGCACTAGGCAGAGGGAAAGATTTTGTGGTTGGCCCAAATAGAGTTTCATTCCCATGCAATACATGGTCTGGAATGATGATTCATAATGTAAACACGATCGTTGACTCCCTAAAATGAACCATATCCAGGTCCCACTTGAAATTCACGACCTAACCATTTCTTATTCAAAAAGACCTGTGCTTTATGGAATTGATCTTACGATAAATGAAGGATCACTGGTTGGTGTAATTGGACCTAATGGGGCAGGCAAATCGACCCTAATTAAATCTATCATGGGAGTCACAAAACCTGATGGTGGTTGGATAAAGATCTTTGGACAATCTGGAAAGAGGGCTTATCGCAGAATCAGCTATGTCCCACAAAGAGAAATGGTTGACTGGGATTTCCCAGTTTCAGTAATGGATGTAGTGCTGATGGGACGATATGGACATGTGGGTTGGTTTAAGAGAATTCGCCCGAAAGACCGCACTGTAGCTAAAGAATGTCTCGAGAAAGTTAACATGCTCCCTTTTGCTGACCGACAAATAGGAAAGCTTTCAGGAGGACAACAGCAAAGGGTATTTTTAGCCCGTGCTCTTGCTCAGGAAAGTGATCTTTACCTAATGGATGAACCATTTTCAGGTGTTGATGCTATGACTGAAAATTCCATCGTAAACCTACTACAAGAATTAAGGTCATCTGGAAAAACTATCGTTGTTGTTCACCACGATTTATCAAATGCAAAAGAATATTTTGAGGAATTGGTCCTACTCAACATGCGACTCATTGCACATGGAAAAACGAAGGATGTTTTCACAAAAGACTTACTGCAAAAAACATATGGTGGAAAGCTGACTATACTTTCTGAAATTGCTGACCAGTCAGTCAAAAATTCAGTGAATTAAGAAATAACATCCGAATAACTAAGAAAATAGTTACATTTCATCGAAGATATTATCGTGAAAAAATATGTGTGTTTAGGGGTTATTCTTCTTTTTATTTTGATTACACAATTTCTGCATGCGCAAGAAATCCACCAAAGCAGTGATCTATACGATAAAACTATTCAGTTTTTTTCCTTTAAAGAAAAATCTGTAAGGGTTGTAATAACCGGAATAGTTTTAATGGGTTGTGGGTGCGGCCTCATGGGGGGATTTGTGGTAACCCGAAAATTGTCGCTCTTCGGAGATACTCTTTCGCACGCAGTTTTACCTGGGGTTGCAGTTGGGTTCATTTGGAGCCAATCCAAAAACTCAGTTGGCATAATAATCGGTGCCATGATTGCAGGTTTTATAGGGGTTTTTCTGATTTCACTTATCAGAAAAACTACCCGTATCCACCTCGACAGTGCGCTGGGATTAGTTCTATCTGGCTTGTATGCGATTGGGATCTGCCTGCTTACAAGAATTCAAAAACTAGATTATGGCAACCAATCTGGCATTGATCATTATCTATTTGGTCAGATTGCAGGTCTTTCTTCGGCCGATACTATGATAATTGGTTTATCGACAATCTTAACAGCCTTATTTATCCTAATTCTTTACAAAGAAATGCTGATAACCGGATTTGACCAAGCATTTGCCAGCTCAATTGGTTTACCAATTGATTTGCTTCAGTACATTCTTTGGACGCTACTTGCATTCACTGTCATTACCTCTCTTCAGATCGTTGGAATAATTCTTGTTTCCGCATTGCTTATTATTCCTGCTGCCACATCTTCATTAATCACCCAACGCATGGGCTCACTTTTAATTTGCTCAGCACTATTTGGGATTATTGCTGGACTTTCTGGTTGCTACCTTTCTTTTTTGGGAAACCATTTACCAACTGGCCCGTTAATTGTTCTTTCTTCAACTTCGATATTTTTATTTGTGCTTTTTTTAAATCCAAAAAATGGAGTTCTTTTTGAAAAATTGAATTTCATGAAAAACAAACAAAAAGTGTTAATAGAAAACACATTAAAAGCCATCTATCAGGAGTTGGAAAAAAAAGATTTTACTCAGGATCAGATTAGCCTGAATGAATTAGCAAAAAGAAGAAGAAGAAGTGTTGCAGAGGTCCAAAAAGAAACAGACATTTTAGTTAAAAAAGAATATATACATATCTTCAAAAAAAAATCCCCAAAGCTACCTGGAGAAAGTACCATTTGCCTAACCCCATCAGGTTGGAGTGAAGCATGTAGAATTGTAAGGAACCATAGGTTGTGGGAGTTATACTTGACCAACCAAGCTCAATACGCACCTGACCATGTTCACGAAGATGCTGAAAAAATTGAACACATACTTGGTAACGAAACAGTCCGTCAAATTGAAAAAATTTTATCAAATCCGAGAAAAGATCCACATGGCAAATTAATACCCAGCCAGTTCGATATCGACCGTGGTTACATAAACCTAAACTCGAAATGAAACCATTTTTTCCAACTTTTGATTACACTGATGTTTTTATAGCTCCCTGGGCGACAACAAATGATTTTATATGGAATGGACAAATTATTCTTATGGGTTTTCTTGTCTCCCTCTCTTGCGGATTAATTGGTACATTTATAGTTCTAAGAAAATTAGCACTGATGGGTGATGCAATAAGTCACAGTATTCTTCCTGGTCTGGTTGCCGGAATAATTATTTTTCAATCGAAGGCTATCGTCCCGATGTTTATAGGTGCATGTTTTGCCGGTTTGTTTTGTAGTTTTTGTATTGAATGGCTTCAAACAAAAACTCCACTTAAACCAGATGCTGCTTTAGGCTTAACTTTTACTAGTTTCTTTGCTCTTGGTGTCCTTGCTGTTAGTCAAATGGGACACCATATTCATATTGATGCAGAGTGCCTTCTTTACGGCGAAATTGGGATGATTCCACTTTTAGAAAATATAAGTGTTGGATCGGTTAGCTTCGGACCTTACCCCATTGGAATAATGGTTATTATTTCAATAATTATTATTTTAATGTTAATCATTTTTTACAGACAATTACTTGTTACAAGCTTCGATCAGGCCTTATCAATATCTCTAGGGTTTCCCCTAAAGAAAATTCATTATGCATTAATGACACTCCTAGCTTTAACCATTGTTTCTGCTTTTGAGGCAGTCGGAGTTATTCTAGTTGTTGCAATGTTGGTTTTCCCTTCAACAACTGCATCCTTTTTTTTCACTAGAATACCTGCCATTCTAATTTTTACATTTCCTCTATCTATTATCTATTCTGTTGGCGGTTTCTTTCTTGCCAGATGGATGGATTGTTCAATTGCCGGAGCAATGGTTGTAGTTGCCGTATTATGTTTTCTTTCGGCATGGATAATTACGGCTCGGATGAATTTTTTTTCAAACCTTTTACCATCCAAAAACTAAGTGCTGAAAGATATATCCGGCATAAAAAAAGAGCCTTCAGTTTCCTGAAGGCTCTTATAGTAAATTTTAGATGTTTATCCTTTTTTGGTTTTCTTTCCTTTGCCTTTAGCAAGAGCAATTTTAGACGCAGTTTTGTTTTTGCAGTTACAACCGTCTATAGATACACGAGCACCCTTTTCAAGTTTTGTTGGGCAGTCAATACCAACCATTTCGGTTTTGCTTCCTATTTGAACTTTCTTTTCCTTTTTACCTTGGGCAACCGTTAGGGTTTTGGACTCAGCGTCAAAACCAACAACCTTACCGTGGATAGGTTTGGACGGGCAACCAGCATAGACAGAACCTGCAAAAGCAAGCAAAGCGACTATTGAGAATAATTTTTTCATAATGAATAATATTGAGGGTTAGTATGTAATAATTAAATCATTGAATATCCAAATACAGGATAGACAAGTAAGAAGTACTCAATATTAGTATTTTTATCGAATAACCCTACAAAAATTACCCAAGACAAGATTTTTTCAATTCTTGATGAAATTTATAAAATTTACCATTTTACTTTCTCTTTTAAGTCCCTTTCTGCATGGGCACCCCATACCAGATATACCTGTCGTTGGTAAGTTTAATTCTGATGGCAATTGTTCCATTTACATCGAAATAGACACAAGAAGTTTTGCTGAAGATCCTGAGCAAGTGCCTTTCCTAATCAGCAGTGATTTTAAAAAACTTTCTGACTCAAACAAAACAGATCTTATTTTGCAGGCAAAAAGAATGGTCGCAGATGCACTTCAAATACGCTTTGGCAACCATGACTGGTATTTGCCTGAATTTAAATTTAATTTTGTTGAACGGGATGGGAAAGATTTGAGCGAAGAGAACATTATCTTTTTACAAGGTAAGTATGATGTTTCTTTAGATAGTAACGCGAGTTTTTATCAAATAAGGTCGCAAGTGAGTGCTCCATACGATCTAGTTTTTACAAATCAAATAAACGGGAAACCTCAAAGACGAGTAAATGTTCTTTTTCCTGATGAAGAAAGTTTTAAATTAGACCTTACATTTATTGATGGAAAACCAATCGCACAAAAGAAAGTTGAGCAAAACTCTGGATCAACTACTGAAAATGTAACGCAAGTATCGGACTCCATTGCAAAGAACAGTTCGGTGAAGCGTCGAGAAGATGCCAGAAGTACCTTTTACTCTTTTGCGAGGCAAGGATTTGTTCATGTTCTACCTCTTGGCCTTGATCACATCCTGTTTGTACTCGGACTGTTTTTTCTTTCCAGAAAATGGAAACCAATTTTATACCAAGTCTCGGTATTTACGGTTGCTCACACTATAACCCTTGGGCTTGCAACTTTGGAACTAATCTCAGCACCATCTAATGTGGTTGAACCAATTATAGCTGCAAGCATTGCTGTAGTAGCACTTGAAAATATTTTCTTTCCCAACTATCGTCATTCTAGGCTGTTCATTGTCTTTTTCTTTGGCTTAATTCATGGACTTGGCTTTGCCGGTGCCCTCTCAGCTTTTGATCTCGATCCCGCATCCCTCGTAATCGGTCTGCTTGGTTTTAACATTGGAGTTGAATTCGGACAGTTAGCAGTAATTGCTATTGTCTTTACACTCACACTCTGGCTGAAGGATGAAGCACAATATCGAAAACTGGCAGTGATCCCTTGCTCAATCCTCATTGCGCTTATGGGAATTTATTGGACCATTGAACGAATCTTTTTTTAACTTTAAGGATATTTTTTTAATTAAAATATTGATAGGGCTTGCTTAAAACTCTTGAAAATCAATTCGGTTTAAAGTTTTATATATGACGGTCTGATTACATGTCCAAAAAAATTCTGCAATTTCTGTCTTTTCTTTCCGTACTCACCATTAGTGGTATGCCACTTGCCTTCGTTCAAGTGGGAGCATGGTTGAGCATGATTGATGAATTTTATCAAGAAACTCAATCAATCAGATTGTCGGTGGAATGGACATTCGATGGGGATCGTCCCTGTGGTGTCTGTAAATTTGTAAGCGAACAAACAAATTTAGGGAAAAATGGTTTATCGGACATGGAAATTTTTTCACACGAATTAAAATTATTGTCGGAACAATCTGAAATCATTACAGATCATGGACTGAAAATGGTTGGAGCATTATGCCTTCCTATGTGGCATATTTCCTCAGCTTTCGATCCAGCAGAACTCCCTCCCCCGCGGATCAGAGTGTAAGTATTCTCCTGTTGAACCTTACTTTCCACCGACAGCGTGGAAATCCTTATTTGTG
>Ga0181568_10004090_pt1 | contig 13050 bp, 11 predicted proteins | sample 101ome_20_FD_133758 | JGI IMG/M metagenome (GOLD analysis project Ga0181568, IMG submission 133758) | Coastal salt marsh microbial communities from the Groves Creek Marsh, Skidaway Island, Georgia - 101404AT metaG (megahit assembly) | ecosystem: Environmental > Aquatic > Marine > Intertidal... | reverse complement strand
TTGTGCGCATGTATCAATGCCATGCTCTTGAGCTAGGAGCATAAAAGTTTGCAAGAACATACCAAGATCTGACCATTGGGGAGGTCCCATGGTTTCATCTACAAAGCAAAATAAAGCTGCAGGGGCTCCAAAGAAATTAAAATTCTCTAACAAATGAGCAAATCTTGCAGCCTTGTCATCACGTGGAATCTCTAAAAGCTCATACATGGTTTCTCCTAATTCAAATCTAGAAGTTCTGTATGGCTCTTTTAAATTGAGAGGATAAATTTCATATTGAGGTTGCTCAGGATTATCCCATTGCCTCATAAATTTCTTAAAATCATCCATTTTCTTACCATTTAAAAGGTAGATATGCCAAGGTTGAAGATTGCCGCCTGAAGGAGATCGAGAAGCTGATTTCAGTAAACTTATTAAAAGACTAGTTTCTATTGGTGTATCTAAAAATGCCCTAATGGATTTTCTAGATTTTACAGCGTCTGAAACTTTCATAATTCTGAGGTGGTGCCCAGGGCCGGACTTGAACCGGCACGAAGTTGCCTTCGAGGGATTTTAAGTCCCTTGTGTCTACCAATTCCACCACCTGGGCTTTGTAAATTATTATAAATTATTGAGCAAGTTATTTACATTGATTCTTTCGTTGTTAAAATGCGCTTAATTATTACACCAAAGCCAGAAAATGATTTTTAAAAGGATATACATAGTTGGTGCTGGCTATGTTGGATTAGCAAACGGTCTCGCTCTAGCAGAAAATACTCCTGTAACATTTATTGACAATAACTCCGATACCATTGAAAAACTTAAAAATAATATTTGTCCAATATTAGAAAACGATTTACAGAATGCTTTGTTAAATTGTTCTAAAAATATAACTGCTTCAAATCAACTAGAAAAAATATCTGATAAGAGTCTAGTAATACTCTCTCTTCCTACAAATTATGATGAAAAAATAAATGCATTTGATACGAGCATTATTGAAAATGTGCTTGATGCTATTTCAAGATTAGATTTAGATATAAATATTTTAATCAAATCAACTATACCCATAGGATTCACAGATAAAATGATAGCCAGGCATGATAATTTAAAAATATCTTTTAGCCCCGAGTTTCTAAGAGAAGGCAACTCATATAACGATATGCTTCATCCTGATAGAATTATTTTTAGCCCTGATACCTCCGACAGCAGGAAAATTGCTTCTATTTTTTCTTCATTAAGCAAAAATCTAGATAATTCAAAAGTAGTATTTATGAATCCAAAGGAGGCAGAAACAGTAAAACTTTTTTCCAACACTTATCTTGCTATGCGGGTTGCCTTCTTTAATGAAATTGATTCTTTTTGTTTAGAAAATGTTCTAGATTCCAAAAAGGTTATACAAGGATTATCTAAAGATTCAAGAATTGGAGAATTTTATAACAACCCATCTTTTGGTTATGGCGGATACTGCCTTCCTAAGGATGTGAAGCAATCAGAGAATTACTTTAATAACATTCCTTCATCGTTAATACATTCGATTTCAAATTCTAATAATAAAAGAATCGGCTTTATCGCAGATAAAATTATCGATAAAGGGTGTAAGAAAATTGGATTTTACAAGCTAAGCATGAAGTCTGGATCTGATAATAGCAGAGAATCAAGCACCCTTAAAATCATTGATATACTAACTAGTAAAGGTTTAGAAATTCTGATTTATGAACAAAATAATTTGGAGGATGAATTAACTACTAATAATATTAAAATCACTGCAGATTTTAAAGAATTTTTAGCATTTTCAGAAATTATTATTGCAAATAGGATTGATCAAGAATTAGAAGTCGATAATATTGAGATTTTCACAAGAGATATTTTCCACAATAACTAATGATTAAAGGTCAAAATATTCTGGTTATAGGAGGGGCTGGATTTATTGGATCGCATCTATGCGAGCATCTATCTTCCTTGAATGCTGTTGTTTCTCTGGATAACTATCTTACCTCATCAAATAAAAATCATGTTCATAACGTTCAATATGTAAAAGGCTCGAGCAAAGATATAAATAGTATACTTGCTGATCTAAACCCAAGCTATATTTTTCATTTGGGTGAATACTCCAGAGTGGAGGCAAGTTTCGAAGATTATGACTTGGTAGTAGAAAATAATTTATTCCCTCTGAAAGAGGTACTCAACTACACAAAAGCTAAAAAAGCAAAGTTGATTTATGCTGGATCAAGCACTAAATTTGCAGACAAAAGGGGTAATTCAAAAGGCAGTCCTTATTCGTGGACTAAAGCAATAAATACCGAACATATTATCAATTATAGTGAGTGGTTTAATATAAATTTCGCAATAGTTTATTTCTATAATGTTTTTGGAGGGAGAGAAATATCAACAGGCAGATACGCAACTCTTATAGGAATTTACAAAGAAATATTTAAATCGGGACAAGATATATATCCAGTTGTTAGCCCCGGAACACAGTTAAGAAATTTTACTCATTTCTCAGATATTGTTTCTGGGCTAATTCATGTTGCTATGTATGGAAAAGGTGATGGGTATGGCATTGGATCAGATCAGTCTTATTCCGTACTAGAGGTTGTCAAAATGTTTAATGGAAAGCCTGAATTTTTACCTAAAAGAAAAGGAAATAGAATGTCAGCCAAATTAATAACAAGCAAAACAAAGGACTTGGGCTGGAGTCCAAAAGTAAAATTAGAATCATATATACATGAATTCAAAGAGAGTCTGCATCAAGAAAAATAAAAGTTATTAAAATATATTAAAATATAGAAAATTATTTTTTATTAAGTGAGTAAAATACTAGTTACAGGTGCCTCGGGATTTATAGGATCTCATACCTGCCTATCCTTACTGCGATCAAATTATAAAATTATTGCAATGGATAATCTCAGAAATAGTTCAAAAAAATCCTTAGAGACGGTAAGTAAAATTGCTAATCAAAATTTTGAGTTCATAGAGGGAGATGTTTGCAATGCTTCTCTTCTCAGAGATATTTTTAAAAAACACAAAATAACATCGGTAATTCATTTTGCAGGTCTCAAAGCCGTTGGGGAAAGCGTAGAATTGCCAATTGATTATTTTGAGAATAATGTTGGTGGAACAATACAATTATGTAAAGTTATGGATGAATTTGGCGTAAGAGTGTTAATTTTTAGCTCATCATGCACAATTTATGGAAACCCACAAGACGTTCCAGTAACTGAAGAGTGCCCATCTAAAACTCCTACAAATCCATATGGAAGATCTAAACTAATGGTAGAACAAATCTTGAGTGATATAGCAAAATCGAATAAAGATTGGAAAATTGCTCTCCTTAGGTATTTTAATCCAGTTGGTGCAGACAAATCTGGCTTAATAGGAGAAGATCCAAAAGGAGAGCCTAACAATTTATTTCCATATATTTCTCAAGTAGCTGTTGGAAAATTGTCAAAACTAAAAATCTTTGGAAACGATTATGCTACGCATGATGGAACAGGAGTAAGAGACTATATTCATGTTACCGATTTAGCTGAAGGACATATTGCCGCATTAAAAAAAATTCTTAATATAGATGGGATTCATGCATGGAATTTAGGCACTGGAAAAGGTTATAGTGTAATGGATGTCTTAAGATCCTTTCAGGATGTAACAAATATTCAAATCAAGTATTCCATCATGCCAAGACGCCCAGGAGATATAGATAAAATTTTTTCAAATCCTGCAAAAGCAAATAAAGAGCTAGGATGGTTTGCTAAGCGAGATTTGAGAGAGATGGTTAATGATTCTTGGAAGTGGCAATCAAAATTTCCAAATGGTTTTCAAGAATAAGGCTTAGTGGTGACTAACTTGAGAAATAGTAAAAAGATTGCAATTATTGGAGCTGGTCCTGCTGGGCTATCAGCAGCATATCTTCTTTCCAAAGAAAAAATTGATAGAGATTTATATGAAGCTGGAAGCTCTGTAGGAGGTATGGCTAAATCTATTAAACTATGGGATCAAATTGTTGATTTAGGCCCGCATAGATTTTTTAGCAGTGATCCAAGAGTAAATTCATTGTGGCTTGAGGTCATAAATAATGACTACAGCATGGTTAATAGATTGACCAGAATTTATTATAAGAATACTTTCTTTGATTATCCTCTTAAGCTATTCAACGCACTATGGGGTCTAGGATTTATAGAGGCAATTAGATGCGCCCTAAGCTATTTGTATTCAAGAGTATTTCCTCCAAAAAATATAAGTACATTTGAGGGATGGGTTACAAGCAGATTTGGTTCACGTCTTTTCAGTATTTTTTTTAAATCATATAGTGAGAAGTTATGGGGTATAACATGTAAAGAATTAGATTCGGAATTCGCTTCACAACGTATTAAGAAGTTATCACTTTTTGAAGCGGTAAAAGCAGCTATTATTGGTAATAGGAAGTCTAAACATAAAACTTTGGTAGATGAGTTTGCTTATCCAAATTTAGGTGCAGGAGAAGTATACAACCTGATGGCCCAAAAAATCCAAGAATATGGAGGCCAAATACTACTAAATCGTCCTATAGATTTTGTAACTCCTGGTAAAGAAAATCATAAACCAACTATTCATCTTGAGAGTGGTGAGCAAATTACATATGATCATATTATTTCCTCTATGCCTATTACTCTTTTAGTTCAAAAGATGAATCCACCAAAGGATGTTCTTGACCATGTTACATCACTTAAATTCAGAAATACTATCTTAGTTTATCTTTTGGTTGAAGGAAGTGTAGATTTTCCTGATCAGTGGATATATGTTCATTCAGATAAGCTAAAAACTGGAAGGATTACAAATTTCAGTAATTGGGTTCCATCTATAAATAATAATCAAGTTGATACCATCCTATGCTTAGAATACTGGTGCTATGATTCTGATAAAATATGGGAAGAAACCCAAGAAGCTCTTATAGATCTTGCCTCGCATGAGATATCTGAAACTGGTTTAATTGGAAATAATTCTATCAAGGAAGGAAAAGTCATAAGAGTCCCTAGATGCTATCCAGTTTATGCCTCAGGATACAAAAAACATTTAAAGCCAGTTGAAGAATTTCTTGCTAAGCAAGATGGCTTAAGTGTAATAGGAAGATATGGTTCTTTCAAATATAACAATCAGGATCATAGTATATTAATGGGTATCTTGGCATATGAAAATATTTTCAAAAATAAATCTCACAATCTTTGGGAGCTGAATACAGATTATGAGTACCAAGAAAGCAGTACAATAACTGCGACAGGGCTATCTAAAGAATAATATTAGTAAAATTGTTTAAAAAAATATTTATATTTAATGAGTTCGCAAACTATTTTTTAGCAAGTTTGTTATCTTTAATATTTGATTTCTTTATTTATTGGACCTTAGCAAATAAATTTCAATTACGATTATCATATGCCGCTGCCTTTGGATATATTATGGGACTGATGGTGGCTTATTATTTAATTTCTAAATATATATTTACCAATGGCTGGCTAAATAACAATAAAATGAAAGAATATCTTTTGTTTTTATTTTCAGGCTTTGTAGGGGTAATAATAACCTTTATGTCTGTAGAGCTCTATGTTATGACATTTGAAGATAATCTTTACACAGCAAAATTATTTGCCACTGGGTTTAGCTTCATAATCGTTTTTCTGTTTAGGAAGTTTATTGTTTTCAAAACAAGATGAGGTCTCTTAAGGCTAACACTTTTATATTACCCATAATCTTATTACTCTCCTCTGTATTTCATATACTTAGATGGACCATTGGCCATGATTGGGGTGGAGATTTTGCAGGATATTTATCTCAGACAGTCAGCCTATATAATGGTACCTTGGATGAGTTTATTATTTATAATAAATTCACCATTAAAGAGTCAGATGCTGGATTTGGCCCCATTGCATACCCTTGGGGTTTCCCAGCATTATTGCTTCCAGCCTATTCTTTGTTTGGGTTAAGCATGTTTCCCTTTAAATTAACAATACTCTTTTGCTTCATTTGTTTCCTTGTTGTCATATGGAAAATGTTTGAGCAAACGCTTTCTAGAACAGAAAATATTCTAATGGTATCGCTTTTTGCATTTAACCCATTACTTCTGTCTCATAGTGACAGCATTCTTTCAGATACTCCTTTTTTATTATTTTCTACACTGAGTATTTATTTAATGCAGAAACTTTTATTTGAGAAACCATCTAAAAATTTATTTATAGGCCTGGCTTTGGGATTATTTTTTTCCATTGCGGTCTCAATTAGAAGTAATGGGATACTACTTCCAATTACATACTGCCTAGTAATTGCATTCTCTTTTTTATTAAAAAAAGGGAGTATTCGTAGCCCTATTGAAAGCAATCAAACCATCAACCCTTCTAAGCATTTACTTGTTCAACATGTCGCCAATTTATTACTACCGCTTGCAGTCTTCTTGATAATTCAAAGAATTTTACTTTACTCTTTACCATACTCAGAGAATGTCCACCTGGAATTACTTTTCTCAAATTTTAGTTTCAAATCTTTTACCTCTAATGTTGTTGAATATTCTTTCCGGTTAAAAGACTTTTTTGGAACTGGTTATTATGGAATGGGGTTATATCTATTAAGTCTTCCATTTTTCATTCTGGGCATTAAAAGGTCTGTTAATCAAGATCATTTTTTTTTGTATCTTATCTATACATTTCTGATAATTTTGCTTCTATTAGTTTGGCCTTTTACGCAAGGTATAAGATTCTTATTTCCATTGTTACCATTTTATTTATTTTATGTATTCTTAGGTTTAAGGATTTACCCAAAAAAAATCACTCACCTATTTCCCCATACATTACTTCTATTAATCTTTACTGCTGCAAGTACGCATCATATCTCCTTAAATTTATTAAATGGAAGGGCTCATCCTGACGGTCCCTACTCCAAAGAAGCAATTGAGATGTTTCACTTTATTCAAGAAAATACTCCTCTGACTGACTCTATTATTTTTAGAAAACCTAGAGTACTGAGGCTTTACACAGAACGAAATTCTTTTTATCCTAAATTTACTAACATAGATAATGAAGTTTTAGTAGATTGGTATGTTAATGATAAAAATCATGACCTAGATAACGAGAATAAAGCCTTATTAATTACAAAGTTACAAACTGATTTAGTATTCGAAAATGGGAGATTTATGGTCTTCAGAATTTTAAATTAACAGATTGTGGAACCCTAAGTTGGAAAATCTTTCGTATCCATTCGCGGGAGAGTCATTGGGTCATTTCTTTGTAAATCAGCCACTCCAACATTTGTAGTAAGTCCTATTATCGCTCCAAGCTCTTTTAAAATTGAAATTGTATTTTTATTGTATGCACCATATGGATAACACATAATCCAATTATGGGTTTTTCCTCCAACTTCCTCTAAAAATTCAAGAGAGTCAGAAATATCTTTTTTTTGATCATTATAATCAAGCTGATTAAGCCAGTAATGTAAATTTCCATGGCTGCCAATAAACATTCCCCTATCAATCAATTCTCTAAGCTCAGAGATATTCATATAAAGGTCTTTTGCAAATGCAGACTTATCGAAACTAACATATTTTTGAAAGAGACCAGAAACAATCTCCCTTCTCATATACTCGGGTAAAACATGCTGAAGCATTCTTTTGAAATAATTTATATCTGGATTATCAAATCTATTCCTAACTGCATAATTTCTGTAATTTGATAGTATTTGATCTTCAGAAAACCCAAACCTTAAACATTCTTTATTTAACTCAGAAACCAATTTCTTTGCATTGCTAGCTGAGCTCAAAATATAATGAATCGAGTTCACATCAAGTATATCGTTTTGCAATATTGCAGATACTGGTGGGAAGAATGCTGCGGTAATCTCTCTCTTTAACAGCTCTGGTAAAACATATTTATAATGGTCTTTATAACCATCATCAAAGGTTAACCAGCAGGCATTAGTTGGTAGTCTCTTATCACTTAATACTGCACTAATTACTTCCTCAGTTGAAACAATAGTATAATTTTCTTCAAGATAATCTAACTGACTTTTGAAACTATCAAATTCAAGACCCTTAATTCCAGGAAAGTTACTTTGAGCAATTGGCCTGACATAATGGTACATAATAATTGTTAGCTTGCTCATAATTAAATTAAACGTAAAATATTTTAGTAAGTATCATGCCATCAATATGAAGGTCTATCTTGATCTCCATCCCCCCTTATTAGGAATATATTTTCATCAAGTGAAGAAGCATAAGAAATACTGATATTCTTCATTACCAAGGGCTCCAAATAATTTGGGATGACTACGCTTTCAGAAATTCTATTCAATCCTGCTGTTATTAAATCGTCTTCATTTATTCCTTTGACATATAAATCTATAAATGAAATGTTTCTTTCTTTTGCTCTCACAATTAAAGCAGAGCAGAAGTCACTAAATTTATTTAAATGCCCATACCAATCTATTATTCTCCAACCTTTAAACCCCTTAACGTCCACTTCGCGAACTACTCCAAAACCATTAAGCATTATATTTGAAAGAAAGACATACTTATAGTGTGGATGTCTAAAATATCTTCTTACAAAAAATGACCTTGATTTGGGTAAATTATGGCCACATTCTGATATAGAATTAAATTTATATTTCGAAAGATCTGACTCAAAAATTTGAAAAAGCTCATCAGTATTTTTTTGTTGAAAATTTTTTATATTTGAGGATTTTTTGATAAAAAGAAAAGATAATTTAGGATCATCATTTAACCAATAAAAATGGTCCAACCAGCCTGTATTAAATCCTAAAAAATTATAGTAAGTGAGAGTCTTTTCATTTGCACCAATTGTATGAATTTTATATTTTGTTAAACTTGACAGATGATTTATTAAATTAATTCCAACTTTTATTGAAGCCTGTGATTTTATAACCCTAAACATAACTAAGAATAGATCGCTTGTTTTAATAGAGTCTCTGTTGCAAGTAAATCCAAGAATACCTATTAGTTTCCCTCCATTAAAAGCTAATACAAAATTTGGAGCCCCAAATAAACACATTTCATAATTAAAGAAATTGTTATCCTTTACGAAAATATGATCATCTTTCCAATGAGATTTGATAAAGTCCTGAATATCCTCAGAATCTTTTGGTTCAGCAAGCCTTATATCCATAAATAAAGAAATAAGTAAATGAATGGTTACAAATTTCTAATACTAAAAATTAGAAAGAAATATTTAATAACTGCATAATTCCTTTTACTGATGATAAGCTCTCTAAATCATCAACCTCGATTGAAATTCCGAATTCTGAATCAAGTGCAGCTGCCAAAGTAACTGTAGCTAATGAATCCCACTCTTCTATAGTTTCCATGGAATCACTTAAACTAATTTCAACAGGTGGTTTACCACTTGAACTTGAAATAACACTACTGATTAATTTTAAAACTAATTTTACTTCCATTGACGTTTTTAATTTTTGATAAATAATCCTTAACTATTATTACATAGCATTGTACTGAATCTATTTTTTTACTTGTTATTCTTAAGTTTTGAAAATACGAATGACAATACTGGTTTTTAGAGGTGACTTTAAAAGGGACTATTATTTTTTTTATACCTAAATCCTTTGACTTGAGGGAAAGAACCTCCAAAACAGCATTTTCCATTGTTCTGTTAAAAACTCTACAACTCATTACCCAATTATCAATATAAAGCTCATCATTTCTAATCATTCCAAAAACCACTGTAATAATTCCGTTATTACCATAAATATCATTTAATTCTGCTGAAAGAAGAAATAATTCACTATTATTTATATATTTTTTAATTTCAGAAAGAGTTGTTTTCATTTGAGTGGTATTAAATTGATTAGTCTTATTAACTAAATCAGTAACTCTTTGTGGATCATTAGATATATTCCAATAAAAGTTGCTCTCCATCTTTAGACTTAATAGAAAGTCATCATGGTCACTAAAAGCTTTGCTTAATTCTGTTCTTAGAGAATTATCTTTATAATTTTTACTTCTGTTTAGATCATCTTCGGTAACTTGCTGCGTTTCAAAAAAACCTAATGAATCTAATAATTTTATATACTCAATTGGACTCTTTTCAAAGCCAATAACGCTGCAGCTTGGAAGGGATCTCAATACTTCTGCAACCTCAGCTTTATTATCATCTATAAAGACTGAACTATTTTCGCCAAGATTTAGATGTTCCAGCATCGACTTAATATTTCCTGACTTAGGTTGCCAATTAATCATGGCAGTTGAAAAATCTTCCAGACTGAGGATAGATTCTTTGCGAGTAAAACCCAGCTCTGCATTAGTGTGATCATTTTTTGAGCTAATTCCAAGAATAATGCCTTTATTTTTTAGTGAAAGGATATAAGATTGTGCTATTGCAAAAAGCTCACCTTTAGCAGTATTAGATCCAATATGAATATTTTGATGGCCATCATCACCAATGATGCCGCCCCAAATTGTATTATCTAAGTCACAAAATAATACTTTTTTAGATTTCCCAATTATAGAAGCAATGACAGATGCCAAAGAAGAAGAAAAGTTGGTTATCCCATCACCTGAAAAAGGCTGTTTAAACATTGCCCAACTATTTAGATCATACCAGTTATCTAGGCCAATACGGGATGAAATATAATTTAAATCGTGTATCACTACATTACTATTCTCATCAGCTAACTTAATTATTGCATCATTAACTTGTGAAATTGTTTTAATTTCTCCGGCCCTAGCTGAATAAGACCCCCTAACCCTAAAAGGAGGTAATTCAAATAGATTAAGGATAAACTGAATTGAAGGTGACGCACTAATAGCACGCTTAATATTTAATACGTAATTATCTAAAAGCTTCTGCAAACTATCAGATCCTTGGGAACCAATTGCCTCATTTGATCGAACTAAGTACTTGATTATTGATGTATGGATATAAACTATCTTGTTAAGATTTTCATTTTTCTTGGTTAGCTCTAAAAGATCAAAGTTTAATTGATCAAAGAGTCCAATTTTAAATGAAGCACTCACCTCAAACTTACTTAAGAAAAAAGGGATATATCTGTCTAGTGGATGAAAAGTGACATCAGAAATTACTTGAATTTCTATATTTGTGAAAGACTGGTTCTTTTCTTGTTGATAAAAATTATTTATCTCTTCAATAGTGGCTAATTTATTCATTTGACTATCACTAAAACTAAATTAAAAGCAAATTAAAACTTAGGAGGAATGTTAACAAGAAGTTCGCACACATTGTCACATTAAATTATAAACTTTTAATAATCTTATTCGTGATATCAAGAGCAACCTGGGAGGCATCTACTGCTGGAACCCTCAAAATACTTAAAGTTTGGTCAGTTGCAACTCTATCTAGTCTATCAATAATAATATTAGCACCTTTGTTATTTATTAAAGATCTGCAAACAAGCTCTCCAATGCTTTTAGCTACTTTATATTCCTCCAAACCTTTGATGTCTTTATCAACTGCTACTGATGATGGATAGTATATGCAGCACCCTCCTGCTGCTAAAAATCTCTTTGCTATTCTTTCAAATCCTTCACAATATATTTTAAAAAAATTTTTATATCTTGAAATCTCAAATTCCGTAGTGGTTTTTCCAAAAATTTTTGAGGATGCAAAGTAACATAGCACATCGTAATCAAGGGGAAAATTATCAATTAAATTATTCTCGGTCACATCCAAGTGAAAATATTTAACTTTAGCACTAGTATGATTTTCAATATCTGAGCAAATTTCTTGAGCGTCTAATTCGTTAGAGGCATATGTAACAGAGACTTTTGCACCATTTAAAGCAGCTACTTTTGAAAACACTGCCCCTATGCCTCTACTTCCTCCTATAACCAATATTTTTTTATCTTTCAAAAGATGGGTAGTTGGAATAGTCTTTAGGAGCTCATCACAGCTTTTTGGAGTATATGATGGCCTCCTTAGAGCAGTAATATTTGAATTAATATTCTTACCAGTGTACTGAAGTTTTAAAAGCCCAAGATTGATATAACTTTCCATGATCTTATAGGATGGGTTCCGATCTAGCGAACCCACTTCAAAAAAAATATCACATGCTACAAATAGTGAGTGCAACCCAGGGACCTGCATACCAACAATATTTGATAGCAATGAAATCTCATACACACGGTCTTCTCCTAACTTAGTACATAAATTTGAAAATATTTTTGCAGCCATTCTTTGATTGCCCCCATAAATGCTTGGTATTTCAACCCCTTTTTCTAGTCCAAAAACATCTGAATCCAAGGGTTCAAATAAGTTGATGTCGGAGCTAATTGGGGTACTCACCATAGGAGAAAGAGAATCTGAAAGCTTATATTTGATTGAAATAAATAGCACTCCCTTGATTGAAAGTAATTGAATTTCCTGCAACTTAGAATCAAGATTTAAAATAACGGTTTCATCAATATGAATTGGGTTCTTAAAATTAATGACTGCATGAGAAAGAGTGATGTTAATTTTTGATGAAATAGATTCAAGGGCCCAAAGAAATGCATGAATGCCATGTACAATGCACTCTCCAGCAATTGTTTTTTTAGCAAAGTTAGAATCTAAATGAATTGGGTTTTTATCCCCACTAATATTTGAAAACTTTTTTTGATCTTCAAATGTAAATACCCTTCTATCAATTTCTAAAAAATTTAATGCCATATATTTATTAATTGCTGCAGCATGGATAACTCAGATTGCTCTCTTCGTTTTCCATAATACCAATAACCTTTGTGATCCCAAAAAAGTAATGAAAATTACGCCTAGAAACATCATGCGTAATTTTTAATTCAAAATTGAATTTCCTTAAAAAAGGAAATAATAAAGCCCTAATAAATTTACTTTCTGCTATCTTTTTTTTCACTTGTAAAATAAATAAATTGGCCTAATTTTATAAAATACTTAACTATTTTACAGGCAGTTTGCTAAATAGTGTAAGTGAATGCAAAGCAAGCAACTATTCCCACTCAATTGTAGTGTAAGAATAAGTCCTTTGTTTATGGGAGTTACAGAGCGACAAATAGTAGTTTGTAACTCGCTTGTAAATCTACCTTCTCATTGTGTCTCTTTCAATCCAAATCGATTG
>Ga0181568_10004088_pt1 | contig 13052 bp, 14 predicted proteins | sample 101ome_20_FD_133758 | JGI IMG/M metagenome (GOLD analysis project Ga0181568, IMG submission 133758) | Coastal salt marsh microbial communities from the Groves Creek Marsh, Skidaway Island, Georgia - 101404AT metaG (megahit assembly) | ecosystem: Environmental > Aquatic > Marine > Intertidal... | reverse complement strand
TAAAAAAGACGATAATGTTGTTGATGCAGACTTTGAAGAAGTAAAAGACGAGAATAAAGAAAAAAGCGCTTAAACTAACATCTGGTTGTCTAGGGTAAATTCATGGCAAAAAGAGATTTTTATGATGTCCTGGGCGTTAACAAAAATGCTACTCCTGAAGAGATAAAATCTGCTTATAGAAAATTAGCTGTTAAATATCATCCAGACAAAAATCCTGGTGACAAAGCAGCTGAAGACAAGTTCAAAGAAGCCAGTGAAGCTTATGGAATTCTATCTGATAAAACTAAAAAAGATAACTATGACAATTTTGGACATGCAGCTTTTGAAAATGGTGGTGGTGGACAAGGTGGATTTGGAGGTTTTGGAGGTTTTAATGGAGCAGATTTTTCAGATATATTCGAAGACTTTTTTGGTGACTTTGGTGGTGGAAACAGAAGAAGCAACAAAAGAAGTTCTAGCAACAGAGGTTCTGATTTAAGATATGATTTATCAATAAGTCTTGAAGAAGCTTATTTGGGTAAAAAACAAAACATTCAATTTTCCTCATCAGAAAAATGCACTACATGCAAAGGTAGTGGTTCAAAAGCTGGTCACTCAGCTGATAGATGTACTTATTGTGGAGGAAATGGTAGAGTTAGAACTAATCAAGGATTTTTTACTGTTCAACAAACTTGTCCTCAATGTGCTGGAAGTGGTGAAGAAATAACTCATCCTTGTAGTGATTGCAACGGTCAAGGAATTAAACAAACCTCAAAAAAAATAGCTGTATCAATTCCTAAAGGAGTTGATGATGGAACAAGAATTAGATTGGCTGGAAAAGGTGAGGCTGGCACAAGAGGTGGTGTAACAGGAGATTTATATTTATTTATTAATGTAAAAGGTCATGAACTTTTTAAAAGATCTGATGAAAATCTTTTTTTTGAATGTCCAATCTCTTTTGCAGATGCTGCTTTAGGCACTACCATTGAAATTCCAACCATTGATGGTGGTAAAGCTAAAATTAAAATTCCCGAGGGTACTCAAAATGGAAAACAATTCCGTTTGAGAGGTAAAGGAATGCCTTATATGCGTGGTAGCGGAAATGGAGATTTATATGTTCAAATTAATACAGAGGTACCAGTTGCATTAAACAAAGAACAAAAAGATTTACTTGAAAAATTTAGAGAAATCGAAAATGAAAAATCAAATCCAAGTATTAAAAAGTTCTTTGAAAAAGCAACAAGTTTTTGGAAAAAATAGTATTAATTTTTATTTATCTATAATAAATTTAATAAATGATAGTTTGGATAGCCTCATACCCTAAAAGTGGAAATACTTGGGTAAGATCTTTTTTGGCCTCATATTATTTTGATGATGAAGGTAAGTTTGATGTTAAAAATTTAGAAAAAATTCAAGACTACCCCAACAAACAATTTTTTAAGAATGAGATAAAAAAAGATGAGATCCATAAACACTGGGATGAATCTCAAAAAAATCTTTGTAATCAAAAAAAAATTAGATTTTTAAAAACCCATAATTCTTTAATTAAAGCATTCGGACATGATTTTACACAACCAAAATACTCACTAGGAGTTATTTATATTATTCGTGACCCAAGAAATGTTATCACATCTTTAAAAAACCATAATAATTTTCAAACTTATGATGAAGCTTTACAAATGATGTTGAATGAAAATGCAACATTATCAGATTATGCTCATTTAAATAATCATGCTAAAACAAATATAATTAATTCTTGGAAGATTAATTACCAATCGTGGTTAAGTAATAATTTTTATAGAAGATTGACGATCAGATATGAAGACTTAATTGCTGATCCCTTTCAGACATTCAGGGATATAGTAGTATTTGTAAACACAATATGTAGATTTAATGATGGTTTTAAACTCAGTAAATTTAATAATGCTGTAAAATCTACCAGTTTTGAGGCTCTTCAAAAATTGGAAGAGATGGGTAAATTCTCTGAAAATGTTTACTCAGTTAATGATAAAAAAAAAATAAAATTTTTTAATCAAGGTCCCAATAATGATTGGAAAAAAAACCTCAACAAAGAATTAATTAATAAAATGAATGAAATTTACAAAGAAGATTTGGTAAAATTTAACTATGAATTATAAATCTAATAAAAAAGCTATAAGATTATAGTTTATTAAAATACATTATTAATATTAAATATAGCTTTGATTAATCATAGAAAAGCTTTTGGAAATGAAAGCTTATAATGATAAAGTTTAATAAAATTAATTTTATAATTAAAAGGACTTAAATGGCTACTTACGAATGTTCAAAATGTGGAATGTCAGTTAATGCAACTTGTGGAAAATGTAATGATCCACTAATTAATGATAGTTTAAAATTAGAGGATGGTTCAGAGGTACAAATTTCCAAGTGTCCAAATGACCACGGTAAAATAAAATCTCCTCTTTGTTGTGGACAAGATATGGTTTGTTCAAATTAATTGGATCAAAACAAACTAAATAATGAGTAAAATAAATTTAGCTATCTCAGGATGTATGGGAAGAATGGGTCAACAACTCATTAAATCATCTAAAGTAGATAAAGACTTTCATCTTGTTTCACTAACAGAAAGTAGATTAATTAATAAAAAGTTTAGTGGAATAAAACCAGAATTAAACTCTGAAAGAGCTTTTAAAAATGCTGACGTTATAATAGATTTTACTATTCCAAAATGTACACTTGAAATTGTTAAAATTGCCTCTCGACTAAAAAAAAAGGTTGTAATTGGTACAACAGGCTTTAATAAAAAAGAGGAATATTTAATAAAACAATTCTCTAAGAAAATACCGATATTAAAAGCTGGAAATATGAGTTTAGGTATTAATCTTTTAATGTATTTAACTGAAATAACCTCATCAACTTTAGGGAATAAATTCAAAAGTAAAGTTTTTGAAATTCATCATAAACATAAAAAAGATTACCCATCGGGTACAGCCTTAATGTTGGGAAAGGGAATTGCAGTAGGACAAAAAAAAGATTTTTATAAATTAATTGGTAAAAAATTTTTAAACCAAAAAAATTTTCCATATGGAAATAAAATCAATTTTAACTCCTTAAGAAAAGGAGAAATTATAGGAGAACACGAAGTTAAATTTTCTAGTGGTAAAGAAATTTTAACTTTAAATCATGAGGCATTTGATAGGTCTTTATATTCGGAAGGAGCGTTAGCTGCCGCAAAATGGCTTAATAAAAAAAAACCAGGATTATATTCAATGCGTGATTTAATGAATTTTAAGTAATGGATGAATCTCAAAGGGCAAAAGTAATATTAAAATTATTAAACAAAATTTATCCGACAACAAGTATCCCTTTAAATTATAAAAATATATTTACTCTGCTAGTTTCGGTATTACTCTCAGCTCAATGTACAGATATAAATGTCAATAATGTTACAAAAAATATATATCCAAAATATTATAAACCTGAGCACTTTGTAAAACTAGGAAGAAGAAGAATTGAAAAACTAATAAAAAAAATTGGGCTTTTTAGAATTAAAGCAAAATGTATATATAATTTATCAAAAATTTTGATTGAAAAATACAAAGGCAAGGTTCCAAAAACATTCAAGGAATTAGAAGAACTACCAGGTGTTGGTCATAAAACAGCAAGTGTTGTTATGTCACAAGGGTTTGGTTATCCTGCATTTCCGGTAGATACCCATATTCATAGGTTAGCTCAAAGATGGGGTCTTACAAATGGAAAAAATGTTATTCAAACAGAAAAAGATCTAAAAAAATTATTTCCAATAAAATTTTGGAATAAGCTTCATCTTCAAATTATTTATTATGGAAGAGAATATTGCAAAGCTCGAGAATGCTATGGAATTAGTTGTAAAATATGCAAGACTTGTTATCCTGATAGAAAAAAACCATTAATTACTAAAAAAGCATAAATGAAAATTCTAGGTATAGGCAATGCAATTGTTGATGTTTTGTGCAAGGTAAGTGATGAATTTTTAATCAAAAATTCATTAACTAAAAGTACCATGAAATTAGTCGAAAAAGATGATTTCAAAACCTTATTATCTTCTATTAAAATCGAGCAAACCATATCTGGGGGCTCCGTAGCAAATTCCATAGTGGGATTATCACAACTTGGAAATGATGTTGGATTTGTTGGTAAAATAAATAATGACTCTTTAGGAATTAGTTATGAAGAAGGATTATTAAAAGAAAATGTTAAATATTTTTATAAAAAAAAAACAGAAGCTTTACCAACAGGGACTTGTATTATTTTAATAACACCCGATTCAGAAAGGACAATGTGCACTTATTTGGGAATTGCTGGTAAAATTAATGAAAATGATATTGATAACGAATTTATTAGAAAATCTGAAATAACTTTTCTTGAGGGTTACCTTTGGGATGATGGTGATCCACAAAAAGCCCTCGAAAAAGCAATTGAGTCATCAAATAAAGTGGCAATGTCTCTTTCAGATTTATTTTGTGTCGAAAGACATAAAAAAAAATTTTTACATTTAGTTGAAAATAAACTTGATATTATTTTCGCTAATGAACAAGAAATCTTATCACTAATAAATTCAAATAAAATTGAAGATGCTATAAGTTTCGCGAAAACAATAAATAAAAATGTAATTATTACAAGAGGAAGCAAGGGAGCTATTGCAATACATAATGAGGAAGTTTCAGAATGCAAAGCTAATGCAAATGTAAATATTGTTGATTTAACTGGAGCAGGTGATTTATTTGCTGCAGGTTATTTGCATGCCTATATTAATAATTTATCAATTGGTGAATGTCTCGTCAAGGGAACGGAGATGTCATCAAAAGTTATTTGTAAAATTGGCGCAAGAATATAATTAATTAATCGATCCTTTAATTTGATATCCATCTTTGCTTGTTATGATAAAATTTTTATCCCCAAATACTTTTAGTATTTTTTTTCTCAATCTGTAAATGTGAGTTTCTACAGTATGTGTATCTAGTTTTAAATGATGTCCCCATACTTTAGCTTGTAATTCGTCTATTTTTACATGATTTTTGTTTCTTGAAAGATATAGAACAAAATTAATTTCTTTTTCAGTTAATTTTAAGCTCAGTTCACCATAATTAATTTGTCTAGAATTAATATTAATTTTATATTTACCAACACTTACCTCGGCTTGTTCGGTAAATTTAATTTTTAAAAATTCAATATTAAAGATTTCGATTAGTTTACTTAAAGTAACAGGAAATTCTTTTAAGTTTAATTGATATTTATTTTTTAAGTTATTATTTTTAGTGACTATTAGATATTTTGACTGATACTTTAAATCAACTTCGTTAATCTCATTTTTAGAAATTTTTAATACATTAAAACTAGTAAATTCACTTATTTCAGATAATATTTCATAGAGAGTTTCAAATTCATAAATTAATAAATTTTGACTTTTCATATATAATTCAGCATATGATAATTTTTCTAAAAAATAAACATACACTTAAAGTAGATGATTTTATTTTTAAATGCTGTGTAGGAAAATGTGGATTAACAAATAATAAGGTTGAAGGAGATAAGAAAACTCCTAAGGGTAAATTTAAAATTGGCAATCTATTTTTTAGAGAAGATAGAGTTAACAAACCTATAACTAAATTAAAATGTATTAAAATAAAAAATAATATGGGTTGGTGTGATGATGTTAACAATAATGAAAATTACAATAAATTAATCAAAGTTAATAAAAATCTTCGTCATGAAAAGCTTTTTAGAAAAGATCACAAATATGATTTATTAATACCAATCAAATATAACTATCTCAAATCTCGTGTTGGAAAAGGTAGTTGTATCTTTATTCATTTAACCAATAATTATAAACCCACTGCTGGCTGTATTGCTCTAAAAAAAAAAGATTTTTTGATTTTATTAAAATTAATAAATAAAGAGAGCATTATTCATATTAATTAATTTCTTTCACCAAAAATTTGAGATCCTACTCTTATAAAAGTTGAACCACATTCAACTGCATCCAAATAATCTGATGACATACCCATGCTTAATTCTTCTAGGCCCAAAGAATTATTTAAAGTTTTCATCTCTAAAAAATAGGGTATGACAGTTTTATCTTGTGGAGGTATGCACATTAATCCAATTATATTAAGATTAAATTTTTTTACACAAATCTCATAAAACTGTTTTAAATCACTTGGATCTATACCATTTTTCTGTGCTTCTTTTCCTAAATTTACTTGAATAAATATTTTTAAAAATTTGTTATTTTTTTTTTGTTCTTGCGAAATTTTTTCAGCTAACTTCAAATTATCTAATGAATGTATGTAGTCAAATAGTGGAATAACATATTTAACTTTATTGGTTTGTAGCTTACCAATCATATGGAGTTTTAAATTTTTATTCAAATTTTTAATATTTGACCATTTATCAACTGCTTCTTGAACTTTATTTTCGCCAAAATGATTATGGCCATGCTCTATTAGGGGCATAATATTCTCTAATTTAAATGTTTTAGATACCGCTATAATAGTTGGATGATTTGTTTTTTCAGTTTTTTTGACTTTAAGCTTAACTTTATTATCAATCTCTATTAAATTTTTGACATTTTTATGCATATATTTTTTAAAAAATACTTTTTTATAAATAAATTTGATACAAAAATTTTAGATTATCAAGATAATCGTACAATCATTATTTATAGAAACTATAAATCTGATAATATTGACTTAACTTCGATCTTAAAACTAAAAAATTACTGTAAATTTAAAAGATTAAAATTTTTAATTTCAAATAACTTTCAATTAGCACTAAAACTAAATTTAGATGGAGCCTATATACCCAGTTTCAATAAATCTTTGAAACATTTAAGTTTTTCTATAAAAAAAAATTTTATGATTGTTGGCTCTGCCCATAATCTTAAGCAACTTAGAATAAAGGAAAAACAGAATATATCTTCAATTGTAATTTCATCTTTATTCAAAAAAAATAAAAACTATCTGGGTATTTACAGATTCAATAATTTGAAAAAACTAACTCAAAAAAAAATTATTTGTTTGGGTGGCATCAATAAATTTAATATCAAAAAAATTAAATTTACAGGTTGTGATGCTTTTGCTGGTATTTCTTATTTTGAAAAAAAAAGGCCCCTGTAAAGGGGCCTCTTTAATAAGTATTTTTCTAAATATAATTAGAATGCAAATGCAATGTTCACACCAGTTACTTCAGCATTTGATCCTGAAGTTCCACTGATATTATCCACTGAGTTCATATTACCAGCAATAGTAATTGATCCCATTGTGTATGAAGCACTGATACCTCTGTTTTCTTCATCAGCTGAAGCACCTGCGATATCAACATCTAAAGCACCTGCAGAAATTGAAAAGTTTTCATTTAATGCAAATGAAATACCATACGCTGTAGATTCTTGATCAGCAGTAGCTCCATCATAATTGATATCAGTTCTTTGAACAGCAACTGTTGTTGCGCCCATAGTATATTTGATACCATATGTATTTGCATCAGCTACTCTTTCATCATCATAGTTTCCAGCTACAATTGTTAAGCCTTCTACTTGTGATGGTGTATAAGTTAAGCCAACACCTGTTTCACTTCCATCAGTATGTGCTGTGCTGTTTGTTGGGTTGAAACCAATTGACACTGCTAAATCACCAACTGAATTTTGGTAACCCCACATTGAAGCTTGGCTTCTACCTGATAAAGTAGCTAAACCATTGTCAGTTGAGTCAGTGTTTTCATATACTGGTGTATATGCAGTTGGGATGATGTCTTTAACACTATCAACTCCTCCTGGGCTTGTTGATCCACCAGAGAATCCTAACGTTCCCATACCATCACCTAAACCAAGTGATAAACTGTGATCATCAAAAGGTGAGTAACCGTTATCTAATTCAAATGAAACGCTAACAGTCATACCGTTATCTAATTCACCGCCGCCTGATAATGTTACGCTATTACCCATTGAGTACGGGTTTCCAGATGCAGTGCTAATACCACTGTAGTTTAAGCTCGCTGAACCACTTGCTGTCATTTCACCAGCAAAAGCTGAAGAAGCGACAAGTGTAGTAGCAAGAGCAGTTAAACCAACTTTTTTTAGTTTGTTCATAAATACTCCTTTTTATATTTGTTGTTATTTATAATTATAAACATGGTCAATTTACTCATAATGAGTAAAAATATATTAAAAATGATTAGTATTTTGATTTATTTTTAAATATGTAACATTTTTACAACACTTTTAGATTTATAATTGATTTTTCAATGATTTTAATAATTCTATTTTATTATAATTGTGGTAGTTAAATACTAATTTAAGCAATTTATTGCTAACTTTTTTATGAAAATAATCAAATTAACCTCAATAATTCTAACCTTTTTTCTAATAACTAGTTGTGGGGATGCATTTAAATATAAAAAAGTTGATGCTAGAGAGTTCCCAGCTGATCCAAAATTACGAATTAAAAAAAACATGGAAGAAGGCAGGGGTTTTAGACTAATGGATGGCATAAATACCAGTAACACATACGATTTTGCAAGTTCAAATCCTTTGTGGAGAGCAACTTTAGATACATTAAATTTTATGCCTCTAGTTTCAGCTAATTACAGTGGTGGGGTAATTATAACAGATTGGTATTCTGAAAATAATACTGAAAGTCAAGCAATTAAAATTTCTGTAAGATTTTTAACAAATGAAATTAGATCTGACGCTTTAGATATTAATGTTTTTGTTAAAGAATGTACTGTCAACTTAACTAATTGCCAAGTTAACCAAAGTGAGGGTGATTTAAGAGTGGAACTTGCTACAAATATTTTAAAAAAAGCAGCACAATATGAAACAGAAGATATTAAAAAATATAAGAAAAATAATCCCTATATAGTTTCTACTCCTAGCAAAAAAAAAGATACAAAGAAATAGAATATTGTTCTAAATCATTTAATTTGTGGAAAGATATAATTTTAAATTAATAGAAGATAAGTGGCAAGAATTTTGGGAAACAAACCAAAGTTTTAAATCGAAATTAGATAAAAGTAAGAAAAAATTTTATTGTTTAGAAATGTTTCCTTACCCATCTGGCAAAATACATATGGGCCATGTAAGAAACTATACAATTGGGGATATTTTAGCACGTTTTAAAGGTCTTCAGGGATATAGCGTTTTACATCCCATGGGATGGGACTCTTTTGGTATGCCAGCAGAAAATGCTGCTCGACAAAATAAGTTAGATCCAAAATCTTGGACAGAAAAAAATATAAGCAATATGAAAACTCAATTAAAAAAATTAGGTCTTTCAATTGACTGGGGCAGAGAAATATCTACTTGTTCTGAAGATTATTATAAACATCAACAAGAATTCTTTTTAGAACTGTTTGATAAAGGTTTAGTTTATAGAAAAGAAAATTATGTTAATTGGGATCCAGTGGATCAAACTGTTCTCGCAAATGAGCAAGTTATTGACGGAAAGGGTTGGAGATCAGGTGCACTGGTTGAAAGAAAAAAATTAAACCAATGGTTTTTTAGCATAACAAAATTTTCTGAAGAACTTTTAAGTGGATTGGAGGGTCTTAATGAGTGGCCTAATAAAGTTAAGACTATGCAAAAAAATTGGATTGGTAAATCTTATGGCTGTGAAGTAAAATTTAAAATAGAAAACTCAAAAGAAGTTAAAGAAATAAAATGTTACACAACGAGACCGGACACATTATTTGGAATGTCTTTTTTAGCACTTTCAATAGATCATCCAATCTCAAAAATCTACGAAGATAAAGCCGAATTTTTAAAGTTTAAAGATGAGTGTTCAAAAACTGGGACTACCGAGGAATCTTTAGCCAACGCAGATAAAATAGGCTATAAAACTGATTTATTAGCTATAAACCCCCTAAATAGCGCAATTAAGGTCCCAGTGTATTTTGCCAATTTCGTTCTAATGGATTATGGATTAGGAGCTGTTTTTGGATGTCCTGCCCATGATCAAAGAGATTTAGATTTTGCTAAAAAATATAATTTAAAAGTTACTACTGTAGTAACTCCAGATGAAAATGATAAAAATTTTACTGTCACTGATAAAGCTTATACTGATGGCGGTTATATTTTTAATTCATCTTTTTTGGATGGACTAAAGTGCCCAGAGGAATCTATAGAAAAAACCATTGATTATTTAGAACAAAATAAATTAGGAGAAAAAAAAATAAACTTTAGACTTAAAGATTGGGGTATTTCTCGTCAAAGATATTGGGGCTGTCCAATTCCAATAATATATGATGAAAATAACAAACCTCAAAAAATTCCAAAAGAGATGCTTCCAGTCAAACTGCCTGAGCTAAAGGTACTCAAAGACTCTGGAAACCCACTTGATAATATTAAGGATTGGAAAGAAATAATTATTAATGGCAAAAAATATTTAAGAGAGACGGATACTCTAGATACGTTTGTAGACTCTTCTTGGTATTTTTTAAGATTCTGTTCTCCAGATAAAAAAGATTACGGTTTTGATCATGAAGAAGTAAAATATTGGATGCCAGTAGACCAGTATATTGGTGGTGTAGAACATGCAATTTTGCACTTATTGTATTCAAGGTTTTTTATGAAAGCTCTAGAGCACAAAAATGATAATCTTAATATTGGAGAACCTTTTAAAGGTTTATTTACTCAAGGTATGGTTTGTCATGAAACATATAAAGATCAAAATAATAATTGGGTAAGTCCTGATGAGATTTTGGATATTAATGGAAAAAAATTCTTAATAAAAGATCAATCACAGGAAATAAATGTTGGACCATCAGAGTCTATGTCTAAATCAAAAAAAAACACAATTGATCCTGAGAAAATAATTAGTAATTATGGTGCTGACGCAGTAAGATTATTTATAATTTCAGACAGTCCTCCAGAAAAAGATGTTCAATGGTCTGAAGAAGGGATAGCTGCATCATTTAAATTTATCCAAAAATTATGGAACTTAAATCTAGATTTTATAAGCCAAATAAAACTTAATAAAACAGATGACTCATCTAATAATTTGGAAAAAATAACAAATATTTTTATAGACAATGTTACTAAAAATTTAACAAATTTTAGTTATAATAAGATAGTGGCTAATTTTCATGAGCTTTACACAGCCTTGTCAAAAGAAATAAAAAACAATTACACGAAATCAACCTTAATTAAAAATTATTCAAAAATCCTTACAGTCATGAGCCCCGTAATTCCTCATTTTGCGAATGAATGTATGAATTTATTGGAAATTAAGGGAAATTTGAGATGGCCTGAAAGTAAAAAACAGTTTTTATTTGAAAGTCATATTAATTATGTAATCCAGATTAATGGTAAAAAAAGAGGTGTGATTAAATCAAGACGCGACATAGCAGAAAAAGAATTGATGGAATTACTTTTTAATGATCCGCTAATTAGTAAATACATTAATAACTCTCAAATAAAGAAAAAAATTTTTGTTCCTAATAAGCTCTTAAATGTCATATTATAACATAATGCTAAAAAAGACTTTTATTTTTCTATTAATATTAAACCTTTTGTCAAGTTGTGGTTACACACCAATGTACTCATCAAATAAAATGATTAAGTTTAACATAAGTAAGTTGGATTTAAAGGGTGACTGGGAATTGAACAACTTTTTAAAGAGTTCTATAAAAAGATACTCTTCAGACGATGAATCAAAAAAATATCAAATTATGATTACTACAAATTATAATGAAAAGTCTATTACAAAAGACGCATCTGGAAATACTACAAATTTTGAATTTATAATTGAAGCTGAAGTAGATGTGGCTTTTGAGGATAAAAACAAAAAATACTTTTTTAAAGAAAGCTTTATTATGCAAAATTTTACAAGCGAACTTGATAAGGCAAATTATGAAAGATCAAACAAAAATAATATAGCAAATATCATTATTGATAAACTAATGATGCAGTTATCAAGAGTTGAATGATTGTAAAAGAATTTGAATTCAATAAAATTAATATAAATAAATATAATTTGTATTTACTTTATGGAAAAAATGAAGGCTCAAAAAAAGAAATAATTTCTAAAATTACTTCAAAAAATAAAAATATAGAAATTCAGAAATTAGATGAAAGACAAGTATTAGAAAATCAAGAATTATTTTTAGAAGAACTTTTATCTAGCTCACTTTTTAATAATGAAAAACTTATCATAATTAATAGAGCTACTGACAAAATATTAAAAAATATAGAAAGTATTTATGAAAAAAAAATAAGTGGATTGGTACTAATAATTAATTCTGACATATTGGAAAAAAAATCGAAGCTAAGAAATTTTTTTGAAAAAGAAAAAGAATTAGTATGTATACCATTTTATCCCGATACAACTCAAACTTTATCTCTTATGGCTAATAAATTCTTTAGGGAAAAAAAAATTCCTATGTCGCAATCAAATATTAATTTGATAATTAATAAATGTAATGGTGATAGAGAATTTTTAGAAAATGAATTAATTAAAATCGAATTATTTTTATTTAGAAAAAAAAATTTAGATACCAACGAATTAACAAAACTAATAAATTTAATTGAAAACCATGGTATTTCTGAATTAATAGATAGTTGTTTGATTAATAATTCAAAAAAAGTTTCACTAATTCTTAACGAAAATAACTTTAATAATGAGGATTGTGTTACAATAATAAGGACTTTTTTAGCCAAGGCAAAAAAAATACTCAAACTGGCTAATAATTACTCAAAAAACAATAATTTGGAAATAACCCTTTCGGAGTCCAAACCTCCTATTTTTTGGAAAGAGAAAGATGTTGTTAAACTTCAACTTCTAAGATGGAAACCAGAAATGATTAAAAAACTAATAACAAATATATATGATGTAGAACTAGAGATAAAAAAGAACTCTTCATCTTCTTTAAATATATTAATGAACTTTATATTTAATCAGATTTCTTCTAAAGCCTAATAATTATTTTTAATAATATCAATTATTTTATTTAATTGGTCTAATTCTTTGTACTCAATTATTATCTGTCCTTTGTTATTTTTTTTATTTTTAATTAAAACATTTAATCCTATTTTGTTAGTTATTGAATCCTCAAGG
>Ga0181568_10004084_pt1 | contig 13059 bp, 12 predicted proteins | sample 101ome_20_FD_133758 | JGI IMG/M metagenome (GOLD analysis project Ga0181568, IMG submission 133758) | Coastal salt marsh microbial communities from the Groves Creek Marsh, Skidaway Island, Georgia - 101404AT metaG (megahit assembly) | ecosystem: Environmental > Aquatic > Marine > Intertidal... | reverse complement strand
TGTCCGCGAGTTCGCTAAGCACCAAATATCTCAACCAAATCTTTACAGTAACAAGGGAAGTGAAGGACAAGGCCACGGGCGAGATCGTTTCCGCCGCTGATTATTCGGAATTGGGATTTCTGATGATAACCGTTACCTTGATCACGCTCTGTCTACCAATAGGTGCAGTTTTAATAGTGCAAAAAAGCCGATTCAGAACTACAGACTAATTTTCTTATAAAACATCAAATTTAAAAGCGCCTCAAAATCATTTTTAAAGCGGCTCCATAAACTGATTATATTGATAAAGTTGGTTGCGGGGGCAGGATTTGCTCAAGACCCTACAATTACAATGTGGGTATGAAGTCGTTGCGGGGGCAGGCAAAAGCCGTTATTTTCACCTTGATTTTGTGCGGACATAAGGTTTGTGGGTCTCACATTTCATTGGGTTAATCATCCCCAAACAGCTATATAATCTGTCGTTGGGCATAAGCACAATATCATGCCTATGCAGCATGTTTTTTGTACTTTAATTTTTTGAATTTGAGAAAAAACTTTTTCCACCTCCACTAAATCTTCGCATATTGACTATGAAAAGCAGATGACACTGGCTGTGTTTTTGCACCCAAAGAGCTGTAGCAGTTATGAGTTTGCCAATTCATCGCAGAGCTATCTGCAAGCTCTGAAATTTTTTTCAAATATATCGAAGCTTCTGATTTCAGTTCGGCTTCAATTCTGTTCCAGTTAGGGTAATGATTAAACGCTTCTAGCCAAATTGACCGCCCTGCCAAGAAACCTGAGGCTCCGGCTTTGAAAGCATGGTCAAGCACAGCAAGAAATTGTTCTTTGCTGGCACCAGCAGAAAGCATAACAAATGGTCGGCCAGCAATATGCGCCATTTCATCGAAAATCGCTTGTACACGCGCAGACCCATCTGCATCTTTTGCATTTACAGGGCTCTCTAATTTGAAGATGTCAACTCCATATTCTGGCTTGGCGAATTCTTCGACTGATTTAAGAACATCCTCCGTACGCTTATTTGTCATTTCAACATATTCTTTTGTCTGCACTGCATCCTGTTTCAAAGGATAAACTAAAAGTTCCAAAAGAAACGGAATATCAAAATAGGCACAATCCTCGCCAACTTTTCGAACATAATCTTTTTGTGCCTGAACAACTGCAGGGGCGGCATCCGGTCGATACCAGGCTAAAACTTTTACGGCATGGCCGCCAATACGTTTTATCTTTCCCACTGACCAATTATCTATATCTTTGGAAAGGCGCCCCCCATCCTGTTCGATAAAATTGGAATCCTCGAGCGTAATTACCAAACCTTTTTGGGGGGACAATATGTCTAGCGATGCGGGTAATGCATAGAATGGATCTAGCAAAAAAGCAGTGCTTTCATTTTGCAGAACATCCACTAGCATCCCCTTAAATTTGGCCACCTCCTCCCAAGGTGCCTTTGGGACGCCCAACTTTTCTGCGATAGGTTGCATGATAGGGGGGCGCTGATCCGCTGCGACCATTTTAAAAATTCCGTTTCTATCAGCCATCCGGCGCAAGCTTAACAATTTACCAGCTGTCAGTTCCACTTTTCCACTCCTGTAAAAATTCTTCGGTTTCATTTGTGTATGGACAACTGTCTATACCCCCAAATTTTTTGCATTTAAGAGCAGCTGCAGCGTTAGCATAACGAACTGCATCTTCTTCTAAATGACCTCTTGCAAGCTGAAGTGAAAAAACACCATGCCAAATATCGCCAGCGCCTACACTGTCTGCTGTTTTCACTAAAAATGATGGTATCCTGTAGACCTGTTTTTGGTTCGCTATCCAAACACCGTTTGGGCCATCGGTAACGCACAGCCAGGCCTGCAATTGAAGCTGGGCTTTGTGTAAATCATTTTCTATTGTTCCTGACGATAAATAACTTCGAAATCCTTGCATAGAAAACGCTATGTGGCTTGCGCCCCAAACATCTTCTGCATCAAAAGGTGCCTCTGCATCAATCACTACAGAAATATTATTTTGTTTCGCAAAATCGATTGCCGCTTTTGTAAGTTTTGGATAGCGGTTATCGGCTAAAACAATATCGGGAACGGAAATACCCTCTAGCTCACTTGGGAATATAAATCCACTACCACCAAAATTTATAGTCTGTCGCTCTCCAGCTTTATCAATGAGAGCCACCGAAACAGAGGAGCGAGAATTTTTTGTTCTATTATCATTTAGAATTTTGATATTTTCGTTTATAAGCCGTTCAGATAGAAATTGTGCAAATTGATCTGAACCCATCTTCGTGATTAGCTGAACATCGCCGCCATGCCGGGCAATAGCTATGGCAGCGTTAGCAGCAGGGCCGCCAACAGTCTGTTTAAATTCCGATGCGAATTGCTTTATGGGCTGATCAGAAAAGCTGTCTAGCCGCATGATAATATCTATCGTTGACCGGCCACAAACAAGAACTCTAGCCTTTTTGTTTTCGTTCACAGCATATCCAAAGTTTGGAAGTGATCTGTTTTTTTAAACAATAGTATATCCCCCATCAACAGCGATCGTTTGACCAGTAACAAATTTTGCTTGTTCACTTGCTAAAAACATGGCAACGCCGGAAACATCATGCGGCTCCCCCCAACGACCATAAGGCGTGCGTGACTTCACAGCCTCATAATGCGCCTTGTCTGCTCTACCTTTGGATGTTTGTTCTGTTACGATAAAGCCAGGAGCAATAGCATTTACCCTAACTCCTTGTGGTGCCAGCCTTATCGCCAGAGATTTTGTCAATTGCTGAATAGCCGCTTTACTAGCCCCATATGCAGGTATTTTGGGACTTCCAAAAAAACTATACATAGATGCGATATTTATAATCACACCTTTTGCTGCAATTAGCCTATCTTCAAACGTTCTAATAACAGCAAAATTACCCGTGAGATTAACATCAATAACTTTTTTAAAGATATCAATGTCATCTTCTTCATCTCTTCTGCTGATACCAGCACAATTAACAAGAACATCTATATGTTTAACCTGTTTGCTAAATGCTTCGAGCTCAGCATTGTTACAAATATCAAGCCGCTGGTAGGAAACATCTCCATTTGGAAAGGACAAGGGGGATTCATCTAGACCTGTGATAATAACTTTCTCTCCAGCATTTGCTGCATCCTCAGCGATTGCCGTTCCAATGCCATTGCGGCTGGCTCCAACTATTACCCAAACCCGCTGTTTTCTATTTATTCTCATAGCGTTACCCCCTTTTAAAAGACAAAACCACCACCGCCCAGATTGATAAGTGACCCGCTAGCATATGAAAATCGACCAGAAATCAGGTCAATTACCGGCTCTGCGATATCTAACGGATTGGCTACTTCCTGACAGGCAATAGAAGATTTGATTCGCGCTGCGTTTTCGGGGTTAGATAACAATTTTTCCGTCATATCGGTGATAGTGACACCAGGGCGCACAGAAAAGGCTGATATTTTCTCTGCAGCTATCTCTTTTGCCAATCCCACTGTAAAGACATCAACAGCCCCTTTGCTTGCAGCATAGACGGTTTTGCCCGCGCGCCCACCTATTGTTGAAGCCATAGAAGAGATGTTTACGATGCTTGCACCCTTTGTTGCATTACTCTCTCTTAATTGATTTAAAAAGGTATCACAACACAGCATCAGCCCTGCAACATTTACTGTCATCATTTCACTAATGAAAGCGCTGCTCAATTCGCCTAGTTTAACTGGCCCTGGGTCAATCCCAGCTGCATTGACAAGCGCAGATGGCACTCCCATTTCTGTGCGCACATTTGAAAAAAAAGGCAGGATTGTCTTTGAGTTCAAAAGGTCGAGGGGAAACGCCTTTGCCCGGCCATTTGATTTCTGGACTAATTCATCAGCAGATGTTTTATTAGCTTTGTAACTCAAAGCAACTTGCCATCCAGCTTCTAGAGCGCTGAGAGCAATTTGTCGACCAATTCCGCGGTTGCCACCGGTAACAATTAAAATTTTTTCCTTCATTGCTTAAAGTGCCTCCAAAGAGCGTGCCAACATAAATTGACCTTCTTTGTTTTTTTCGGCAATGCTAGGTTTGCCGCCAAAAATCAAATTGATTTCTTTAGTAATGCGCGACAGCGCCTGAGTTTGTGTTTCTTGCCCCAAAAAATAGAGAGATAAGTCAACATCAATCTCACCTGACCATTGCTGAAGGGTCTTTGGGTTGCCGCATATTTTTATCGTAGGACAAAGCATATTACCAGAAGGGTTATAAACGCCCATAGCAAATAGGCCTATTGTGCATCCAGCCATCATCATACCTGTTAGCGATACTGGACTAAAAAATGGAGTATCCATAAAATGTAAGCCAGCCTTATCCACCCTTTCGCCAAAACCAATAGCTGAAACAAATTTACTTGTTCCTGTTTTGCTGACCGCCCCCATTGATTTCTCAATTAATGTCGTTAATCCGCCCTCTATATTCTCATTGGTTGGATTAGTGCCTCGATAATCCTTTCCTGCATCCCTGCTCATTAATCTTTCTCTTTTTCGGATATAATTAAGGATCGATTTTTTGACTTGATTATCCGAACAGCGTTCATTGAAAATCGCTTCAGCACCAATAAATTCAGCTGTTTCTGATACTATTATGCTGCCACCTGCATGTGCTAGCCTGTCACTAAACACGCCAATCATAGGATTGCTGCAAATACTGCTCGAAACATCACTTCCGCCACATTCTAATGCGATACAAAGGTCAGAAAAAGAAATGGACTGCCGCTCTAATTTTATCTGCCGTGAAAGCTCAAGCCCGGCAATCCTGCCTGCTTCTACTGCCTGTTCACGGCCTGCACATGACATGAAGGAGAGAAATTTTATGTTGTTGGAAGCTGGCAAGCTGGCCTTCAGTTTTTCCATATATTGCCGGTCATGAGTTAATATAAGCGCACCGCCAACATTTGGATGGAAAACAACTGCTTCGATAAAATTTTCGAGGATTTTTTCGTCTTGCTGTTGTAACCCTCTAGAAAAGGCACCCGTAACTGGGACAAATAATTCATTATTTGCACAAATTTCTTGAGCTAGCCGGTCTGTAAGCGCCACCGTAGAAAGAACAACGAGATGATTTCTGCACCCAACCCGGCCATCATTTCGACGATACCCCCGCCAAACCAAATTTTCGGGATTGCTGTAATCTTTTTCGTTTTCAAGTGCAGTTATGTATGTGGACATGCTTTCCTCTGGAAATATCAGTCAAAGCTACGCCAATTTTTACGCCATATTTTATGACCGATTGTCCTTTGCTTATATCACGGATGGCGACTTTATGTCCGATGGGGATGTTTTCTTCCACCAAAGTCCCATCTTCAAGCAACTTTTTCTCTTCTTCACTGTCTAAAATAGTCGCGACATTGTCTTTTTCATGAAGAACAATCGAATAACGGATTTTATTTGAACTTAGCTGCAAATAATTCCCCCATCTACATTTATTAATTGCCCTGTAACATAGCTAGATTCTGAACTAAGAAGAAAACGAATAACGCTACTAACTTCACTTGGATGGCCAAGTCGTTTCAATGGAATTTCGGCCATTACTGTATCAAGCCCGCGTTTTTGAATAATCTGCTGAGGCATAGATGTATCGATGAAACCTGGTGCTACTGCATTGATAAGGATATTAGGCGCTTCTTTTCGTGCCAATGAACGCATCATACCCACCAATGCGCCTTTTGCAGCGCTATATGCTGTATGAAATGGTGCCCCCCTATTAAAGGCAAGTGAACTCACAACCACCATCCGGGCGGGCTCTTCGCTAGCGCACAAAGCAGGACGAGCGGCAATGTAAAGCGAGTAAATATTTCTAATATTTGCTTGCATTACTGGGTCATAAATCTCTTCTGTGTCCCCATCTTTCATATCATCTGGAACAAAAATACCAGCGAGATGAACTAACCCATAAAGGTTATTGACGCCATTAAGAAGAGAACGGGCGCTTGCTTCATCTTTAATTTCAGAAACTATACAGCGAAGCCGACCGTTACTGCCATGTGCTTCTTGAAGCTTTGAAAGACTATCTTTATTTGGGTCAACAGCAATAATATTAGCATTTTCATTCAGCAAAACCTTAACCAGTTCTGCGCCAATACCACCTGAAGCTCCCGTAATAAGAATGGTTTTTCCTGAGAACATAATAGCTCACAATTCAAATTGTAAAAAATAGCGAGAAAAAAAAGCCAGGCTAAACGCCTGGCTTCTTTTTTAGAGGATTATTTGCCTCTGATTTTAGCGTTTCTTGAACTTACTGCGGCTTCTGCATCAGCAACAGCTTTCTCAAACTTCTTGAGCCATTCATCACCATATTCGTTCTTAAACCATACTTTCATTTTGTCGCGAGCTACGGTGAATGTTGCTCTTTCTTCTGCAGTCGGAACGTACACAGTACCCCCAAAACCTTGGAATTCTTTGAGCGCTCTTGCGTCATATTCTTTGTTCCAATCAGACTGAACCATTTCGCCTTGCTGAATTCCATCTATGACCAATTCTTGCAAATCTTCAGGCAAGCTCTGCAACCATGCATCCGACATCCACCAGAATGCAAACAGATAGGCATGCTCGTCTAACGTTACATATTTAACGACTTCATACATTTTCGTTGGCACGATATCTGTAGCAGCATTTTTTGTACCCTCTACAACACCAGTCTGAAGAGAGGTATAGAGTTCACCCCATGCTACTGGGGTTGGGTTTCCACCGAGTGATTTGATGAATTCAATCTGCAAAGGCGAGTTGATGGTTCTCATCTTCACACCTTTCAAATCTGCGGCGGACTTAATTAAGCCATTCGCTGTAAAGAAATTGCGCCACCGTCCAGTGTTTCCAACGGCAACAAGTCTGACATTACCAGTTTTTTTGAGAATTGCTTCTCTCACTTCATCAAAGAACTCACTTTGCGCAATATGCTCTGCAATTGAGTCCCCATTCATCATGTATGGAATGTCAGTAACTTGCAGCTCAGGAAAGAAGCTTGCTATGCCCCCAACAGTTGTGTGAGTTAATTCAAGAGTGTTTAATTGAACTTGTTCAATTTGATCCCGAAAATTTCCTAGCTGGGCTCCTGGGTAAATCTCTACTGCTATTCTGCCACCAGAACGGCTTTCGAGAAACGATTTTAAAAACTCCCCTACAACTTGGTCATCGGATGTTACAGGGCCAACGTGACCGTATTTAAGCACATAATCGGCAGCAGAAGCCATTGATGCTATCCCAGACAACACCCCAGCAAAAACAAACGATTTTAAGAATTTAGATTTCACTATTTCCTCCCTTAATAAACTGACTTTAAAGCCTAGAACATCAGGATGACACCGTTATCATTTTCTGTAAATAAATAATTTATTTCCGTTTATAAACTTAGCTTTTTAGCCGAAACCTAAAAAACGAGGAATGGTCATGGAAATCGCTGGGATGTATGTAACAATAAGAATAATCGCTATATGCACCAAATAGAATGGTAACATTTCAATAACGATAGACTCTATTCTTTCTCGGCTTACAGCAGATGCAACAAACAAAATCAATCCCATTGGTGGGGTTGCAAGGCCAATTGTTAGGTTTACACACATAATAATCGCAAAATGCAAGGGGTCGACACCCATCGCAAGAGCAGTCGGGGTAAGTATCGGGCCAAGTATAAGAATGGCAGGCCCTGCATCGAGAAACATGCCAACGATTATTAACAATATATTTATCAACAAAAGTATTGCATATTTATTATCTGTGATCCCGAACAATGATGATGATAATTTTGTTGGCAGACCGGTTATTGTAGCTATCCATGCAAAAACGCTAGCCATACCCACTGCTAGCAATATCACACTTGAGGAAACAGCGGTTCTGAATAGCATATTTTTGATATGATAAAGCGGTAGGCTTCTCATAAAAATACAAACTAAAATTGCATATACTACGGCAGCACCAGCAGCTTCTGTTGGTGTAAAAATACCCGATAAGATTCCTCCCAAAATTATAACTGGGGTAAGCAAAGGCCAGAAAGCAGCTATAGCTGCTTTTGTTGCAACACGCATTCCAGGAAAGCTTTCTGAAACCGGATAATTTCGTTTCTTAGCAAGAATGGATGTTACAAACATTAAGCCAAAACCTGTAAGCAAGCCGGGCAGAATACCCGCTAAAAACAATGCGGCTACAGATATTTCCATTATATAGGCATAGACGACCATTATTATACTTGGAGGTATTATTGGCCCTATTACAGACGAAGCCGCGGTAACGGCTGCAGCAAATTTACGCGAATACCCTTGCTTTTCCATCGCTGGTATTAACATAGAACCAATTGCAGAGGTATCTGCTACAGCAGATCCACTAAGCCCCGCAAAGAAAATAGATGAAATAATATTCACATGGGCCATCCCACCACGCAGATGACCAACTAAAACTCGGGCAAAATTTACCAATCTTTCAGTAATGCCCCCAACATTCATCACTTCACCAGCCAGAATAAACAACGGAATAGCAAGCAATGGAAACTGATTAATACCGATATAGAGCCGTTGGGCGATGATCGATAAAAATGCTTGTTTGTCTGCCAGAATAAACCCTAGCATTGGCGCTGCACCCAATGCGAAAACAACTGGCATGCCTACGGCAATAAGCACAAATAATATCCAAATAAAATATATAGGTATCATAAACACTTCCCCCGTTATGAAATCTGATGATTAAAATTCATCAAGAATCTTTTTGTATTCTATGCAAAGCTGATCTTCATTTGTTGGCACCAAAGTGATTGCCTCTTTTAAATTCTCTAGAAACAATTGAATTGATACCAATGTCATGCTGGCCATTCCAACTGGTATTGATACAAAAATATAATACATGGACAAATTCCCAATAGAGATTGCTACTTGAGAACGACCATTCCATGCAAAATCATGACTTTTAAGGGCAAGAAAGCCACAAAAAAGCATCACCCCAGCATAAACGAATGTCTTCACAATCATTCCAAGCCTAGATGGGATTAGATTTAGTAGAATTTCAATGTTAGGATGGCCACCTGTGCGAAGGGCTATTGGTGCGCCTAAGAACACTAGCCATAACATGGCATATTTTGCCAATTCTTCTGACCAAGAAAGGCTGTCATTTAACACATATCTAAAAAAGACGCCGGCAGCGATAACACAAGCAATTACCACTACCATTATAAGAGCGCCAAATTTTAAAAACTCGAGTTGCCAACGATTGATATTAGATAGCATTTTGATCAAGCTGGTCATTTTACCCCTCTAAAATCAGTTTATTCTAAACGTGTTATTTTAATTCCCATTTGTTTTAAATGAGCATAATCTGGGATAAGTCCAATACCTGCTTCTACAGGTATGGCCACCTGCCCATTTTGGTCTGGTTCAGGCTTCCAATTTCCCATCTCATCTCGCAACGGATTATCGTTTACATCAACCTCTAAAAATCCTTCACCCCCAATAATATTCAGAAGATGAGCAGATGCTGCAAGCCCTAAACCGCCGCCAAGCCAGTGAGGGCAGTACACAACATCTTGACCAAGCCCCCCGCCAAAGACATTGAGCAAACCAGAAAAACCGCCAATTTTTCCAATATCCGGATGTATAAAGTTAAACACTTTTGCATCACGAAATTGAGTTAAATAAGCGAGTGTTGCCAAATTTTCACCGCCTGCCAAACAGATATTAGAAATTGATTTTAAAGCTTGCCATTCGTCTATTTTTCTATCTGATGGCAATGCCTCTTCTATCCAAGTCAGGTTATACACTTCAAGAATTTCAAGGTGTTTTGCAGCCTCTTGAACACTCCTCCAACCCTGATTTGCATCGGTCATCAAGCTCCGCGTTGGCCCCAACAACTCACGCGCCCGCCTTACACCAGATTCATCCAATTCTGGTGAAAAGCCAACTTTTACCTTTGCGGCTTGATAGCCAGCTTCAATAGCATTTTGAACTTTCTCCTCAACATCAGCTGGATGTATGCCACTAGCATAAGCTGCGATGGCTTTACCCTGAGCGCCAAAAACTGTGCTGATAGATTTGCCCGCTAACCGGCCAAAACAATCCCAAACCGCCTGATCAATCCCTGCAATAATCTGGCTCAACGCCCCGCGATCGCCACATTGCAGTGCCAAAATCTCAAATCGAGATTGCAGAAAATCGTGAATTTCAGAAGGGCGAGTGAACTCAACACCTTTCAATGTGGTTGCAAATTCATTTATAACTAGATGCGCTTTATACTCTGCTCCGAAGGACGGAAAGTTACACCATATTTCTCCATATCCAACACATCCAGATCGCTCCGTCACCTCAACAATCAGCGATGGCCTCTCGCTCATAACTCCAAAAGAAGTTTTTACAGGCCGGTCGATACTTGCTCTCAGTATAATGGCCTCAACCCGGTCAATTTTCAAAACCTGTCCATTCAACGCGTTAGAAGCAATTGAAAATTGTTCTTCTTTGTTCATGGATTTTACATTTCTCCAATAATGGCTTTTAAAACTTGCAGAAAAAAATGGTATGGATATCATTTCAGCATGATTTTAGATTGTCAAACTACCATTTTCAATCTGAAGAAATAGTTTAGAAACATTCATTATGAACAAAAACTTCGATTTCATTATTGTCGGTGCCGGGTCTGCTGGATGCGTACTTGCAAATAGATTATCTGCTGACCCAAACCATAAAGTACTTCTAATTGAAGCTGGGCATTCAGACAATCGTTTTTGGTCTAGGTTGCCAATCGGCTATTTCAAAATGATTTACAATGAACAATATGCCCGTATTTTTCAAACAGAGCCTAGCGATGGCACAAACGGCCGGCCAATAAAATGGCCACGCGGCCGAATAATTGGCGGTTCTAGCAGCATAAATGGACTTATTTTTATTCGAGGTCAAAGCCAAGATTTTGACGACTGGGAAGCTATGGGGGCGACAGGATGGGGCTCCCATGAGGTTCTTCCTTATTTTAGAAAACTGGAATGTTATCGGGGCGGTGAAAGCCAATATCGTGGCAGTATGGGTGAATTAAAGGTAGATGATTTGCGCTTAAGACACCCTGCTTGCGAAGCTTGGCTACAGGCAGCGCGCAATTGGGGATTGCCCCCTCTTGATGATTTTAACGGCAAAGATAGCCTTGGCGCTGGTCGCTATCAACTCACTTTAGATGGGCGCTGGAGGTCAAGTTCCTCACGAGCATTTCTACGTCCTGCACTTAATCGAAAGAATCTAACTCTTATCTCAGGCGCGCTTGTTGAACGCGTAATCATCAAAAAAAATAAGGCTGTAGGCGTTTCCTTCCAGAAAGATGGCATCAATCATAAGGTCAGCGGTGGCACCATAATTCTTAGCGCAGGCGCTTTGCAATCGCCGCAAATATTGCAACTTTCAGGTGTGGGGCCTTCGCATATTCTAAAAGCACAAAACATCAAAACGATACTGGATAACGATGCTGTTGGAAAGAATCTTCAAGACCATTACCAAATGCGCACGATTGTGCGAATGAAGAACAAACTATCTCTTAATTCGGATTCGCAAAACCCTTTTAAACTCGCCAAATGGGCATTTGACTGGCTAAAAGATGGCTCAGGTGTTTTGTCCATTGGTGCAGGACAGGTCGGCGCAGGGATGTGTACTAAATATGCAACCGATAATAGGCCTGATATCCAGCTCCTGGTCATGCCATTATCGGTAGACAAGCCCGGCGAACCTTTGCATCGTTTTCCAGGCTTCACGACAACGGTTTGGCAATGTCATCCGCGTTCAAAAGGCGCAGTTGAAATACAATCTGCTGACTCAAGAGTGCAGCCGAAGATAAGTCCTAACTATTTATCTGACCCCCATGACCAAAAGGTTATGATAGAGGGTGTAAAGCTAATTAGGGAAATACACAAAAAAGAGCCCTTTCGAAATTTCTGGGATGAAGAAGTCGTTCCTGGGTCAGAGGCTAAGTCAGATGAACAGATTCTAGAGGCTATAAAAAATAATGGCGGAACCGTCTTTCATCCTGTTGGAACTTGTCGAATGGGGGTGGAAAAAAATTCCGTAGTCGACCCTAAATTGCGCGTTCATGGTATAGCGAATCTTTATGTTGCAGATGCGTCAGTTATGCCAAAAATCACATCAGCCAATACAAATGCGCCATCCTTGATGATAGGTGAAAAAGCAGCTGCCATTATTCTAGAAAATTAAGCTCTCTGGCGCTGAGCTTGCGCTTCAAAAGCTCTTTGTGATTAGGGCTGTATGTTATCATTAATTGCACATAAGATAGTGGATAAACTAAACATATGCAGGACAATTTTTATAGGCAATAGAAAATGCCAAAGAAAAAACATACCACAATACAGGAAGTTGCAAAATTTGCTGGTGTTTCTCCTATCACCGCATCTCGGGCCCTTAATAATCCCAAATTAGTTAAGGATGCTACACGCAGACGAGTGGAGGCTGCTGCAAAGGAACTGAATTTCATACCTAATTTTGCAGCAGGCATTTTATCGAGAGATAAAAGCAATATGATTGGTGTGATTGTACCAACCCTCTCAAATTCCATATTTGCAGATACGATACAAGCGCTGAGCGAAACCATTTCCTCACACGGGATACAGCTGCTTATCGGCACTAATAATTATTCCATTGATAGAGAAGAAGATATCATAAGAACCTTTATATCGCATCGTGCTGATGGACTTATTTTAACTGGTCATACGCATACAGCTTACTCAGAGGAATTGATAAAGAGTTTTGCCATTCCAACAGTTGAAATCTGGAATTTGAGAAAAGGGCGCGACTTTTTATGTGTGGGTATGTCCAATTATAGAGCCGCTTACGAAATGACAGAATATTTGATTAAAAAGGGTTATAAACGGATAGGATATATTGGCGGGTTGCTGGCTAATAATGACCGTTCTGAAGATCGGCTTAATGGATACAGAGATGCGTTAAAACATTATGGTGTTGAATTTGACTCCTCAATTATTAGAGAATCAGAATTTTCGCTTTTAAACGGCGCTGAAGCAATGCGCAGTTTGCTTACGCTAACCCACCGTCCAGACTGTGTTTTGCCT
>Ga0181568_10004078_pt1 | contig 13071 bp, 15 predicted proteins | sample 101ome_20_FD_133758 | JGI IMG/M metagenome (GOLD analysis project Ga0181568, IMG submission 133758) | Coastal salt marsh microbial communities from the Groves Creek Marsh, Skidaway Island, Georgia - 101404AT metaG (megahit assembly) | ecosystem: Environmental > Aquatic > Marine > Intertidal... | reverse complement strand
TAGCTATTGTAATAACTGGGCAAAATGTTGTGCAGCTGGATCAGGTCAAGGTGGATCAGGAATCGTAAAAATTACTTTTAGTTGATAGGTTATTTTAATGGCAAATTATGCAAATTACAAAAGAATTACAGAAGAAAATATAGACGCATCTGTCTGTGGTATTGTAACATGCAACCACCTAGCTCCAGGAGCAGGAAACGGATATGGTGTGATTTGGATATATAACGAAAGAGGATTTTGTTGTAGAAATTGTTCAAATGCAGGAAGTTGCTGCCAACAAGCAAATGGAAAATGTTGTTTATGGACTGTACCTGCAAGTGTTTCACAAGTTACTTTTGAGATTTGGTCTGGTGGTGGAGGCGGAGCAGGACATACCTGTTGTACTTGTTGTAGTTTTACCATTGGTGGTGCAGGTGGCAATTATGCAACAAAAACTATATCAACTGTGCCTGGATGCCAATACACTGTATGTGCAGGAGGAAGTTGGCCATGTGCAAAAAGCCATACATGTCAGGCAAGTATGGGTTGTAGGTCATATGTATCTGGATATAATCTAAGCAATTTTTGTGTCACAGGTGGATGCGGTGGATGTTTGTATAATGGAAATGCATGGGGCTCAAGGCATCATACTAGCGGTTGTGCTAATTGTAACATATGTAGTTCGTTTGGTGCAGATTTTGGTATATCAGGAACAACTGGTGCTAAACTTGGACATGGGGCTTGCCATTGCTATAGGACTACAAGTTTTACTGGACAAGCACCTGTTATAGGGTTATGGCAAGGTACTAGTGCAAGTGGTGCCTGGTGTTCTTGTGGCTGTTATGTGAATTGGCCTGCAGGTGGTGGTATGTCTGGTTCTTCTCCCTACTGTGGTAGCTGGGCAAAATGTTGTGCTGGTGGATCTGGGCAAGGTGGCTCAGGTATAGTAAAAATTACTTTTTTATAAGTTCAATTATTGAGGAAAAAATTTTATGGACAATCCAAGAATAGAACAAACGTTTACATACAAAGTTCCAGATGACTGGAGGAGCACAAGTTTTACCTTAGGTAAAACAGATACATGGACGTACCGTGGACCAAGATTTCTTACATTTGAAGTAAATATAGAAGACGGAAGAGAAAATGGTTGGTGCTTAACAACTGCAGAAGAATTAGAACGTCCAGTTGCTCTAGACAGTGTACGGATCACTATAGATGCAACAGAATCAGATGACATGGCACTGCTAGCAGAAATTGGTAATGACTGTGGAAATCCAGATGAATTAAATTTACAGTTCACAAGAGAATGGGTTGATATATATCGTGTAGAAGGATATACGCCAGTTCAAAAGCCAACGGTTATGGTCCCGAGAGATATTTATGACGAATTCAATATTACTTACGATTTTGAAACTCAAGAATGGCATATTCCAATCAAAAGCTGGACGACAGACATAAATGAAGATATTACATGGAACAATATTAAATATATGCGCGACAAACTTTTATACGAATCAGATGGTATGTTATCTGAAGATATGCCAGAAGCATTGAAACAAGAAATATTAACTTATAGACAACTGCTAAGAGACATGCCAATTGCATTAGCTGATATACCTCCTATGTTTGCAGGACAAATGTTTCCTCCTACTCCAGGATTAATGCCACAATCAGACGAATCTTAAGTATCTATTCATAAATATTTTTTTAAAATAACTATATTTATGAATAGATCAAAAGCATATTTTATCAATGGAGGTGCTGGCAGAACAATTTGTTCTATACCAGCATTTGAGAATTTACTAGAAAAAACTAAAGATTTTATAATCGTTTGCGAAGGTGGTACTGATTTTTTCAAAGGGCATCCTACTTTACAAGAAAAAGTATTCGACCATTGGCATAAAAATTTATTTGAGGATTATATCAAAGATAAAGATATAATATCTCCAGAACCTTATAGAATTTGGGAATATTACAATCAAAAATGTAGTTTAGCACAAGCATTTGATATTGCAATTAATAACGAAGGTATTAGATCACTTCGTCCTCCGAATATATATCTTAATAAATACGAAGTTACAGAAGCTTATAAAGTTATTAAGGAAGTTAAAGAAAAAACTGGAAAAGAAAAAGTTATTGTAGTACAACCATTTGGCAGAGGTGTAATAAATGATGACGAGTTTGTATCTGATTACAGTTCTAGAAGTATGCATTTAAATGATGCAGTAAACCTCATAAATCAACTAAAACAAAAATATGCCGTTATTTTAATGTCAGAATTTCCTATAGTTTTAGAAGAAAATAATAATCAACAATATCCAGTAGCTATGCCAACAATTCCGGATATAAGAATTTGGGCAGGTATAATAGAGATTTCTGATTATTTTGTAGGCTGTGATAGTGTTGGACAACATATTGCAAGATCTTTTTCTAAGCCATCGTCAATTGTGTTTGGATCTACATTTCCTATTAACGTTTCTTATCCTGATTTTGATAAATTTCAAATAATTGATATAGGTGAAAAAACTAGGCGATATAGTCCAATTAGAATATCTTTAGAAGATCATATAGAAAGATTAAATGACAATTGTATGGAAATGAGCGAAGAAATTATAAAGAAAATTATTAATAAGATCGAAGCTACAATAGGGGTTAGTAAGACTCTAACAAAAATACCCAAAAAAGAAAAATTTGAAATTAGTAATGGTAGCTTAACATCGTTAAAAGGATAAAAAATTTATGACAAGATGGATAGCAGGAATCACTAGAGGACATAATGCTGGTGTTTGCTTATTAAGAGATGGCGAAATAATTTTTTCGATCGAAGAAGAAAGACTATCACGTCAAAAGTATGATGGCGGTCCTTTTGCTGCTATGAAAAAAATACTAGATTATACTGATAAATTAGATTATCTTGTCATAGCGCACACTCAGCCACTTAAAGAAACAGCTGGCAAGGTAGACTTTAGTGGCGACGATATTTATACTGGATTTGCTAGGAAGTTAAAACTAATCAGCCACAAGGAAAGGCATGATAATCATCCTCAAGTTTTAGATTATAGTTATATGCATCATCAATTACATGCAGCTTGTGCATTTTATAGATCAGGGTTTGATGAAGCAGTTGCTGTAATTGTCGATGGTGCAGGCACTTACATTCCGTTACAAATAGGTGACACAACGGAAATGACTTGGGAGTTAGAAACTTTTTTTACATGTAAATATCCTAATGATTTTAAGACAATATACAAACATCAAGGCGGCAGAGGCCCTTGGGGCGGGGTTCGGATGCCAAATTTTGTTGCTGACTATATGAATCAAGACCATCCATTTGAATTAATTCTTGACGATTCGGCAGGAATTGTAAAAGCATATGAAGCAGTAACACAATACTGCGGATGGGCACCGATTGAAGCTGGAAAAACTATGGGATTATTTCCTTATGGCAATCCGAATAATAATTTTCCAGCAATTTATTCAGATGGCGGTAATGGTTCTTGGATTACTTCAGATAGGAATTTGATTATACCAACATATCCAAATGGAGCAGATGTTAATATTGGAAGATATGCAGAATTAAATAATCCTGATTTTTATAACGAATCTGTGCCTAAAATAGATGTAACAGAATTAAAAAATAGGCGAGATTTAGCATATGCAGTTCAAACAGAAAGCCAACAAGCTTGCTTAAACCTAATTTTACAAGCTGTTGAAAAAAGTAAAATAAAAAAAGTGGTTTTTAGTGGAGGGTACGGATTAAATTGTGTAGCTAATTATTTTTATTTAGATGAATTAAAAAAACATAATATTGAATTTTACGTTGAACCGGTAAGTAATGATGCAGGAACAGCTATGGGTGCTGCACTACTTTGTTACCATAAATTAACCCAAGATAGTAAAATTAGGCCATATGCTGAATCTATATATTTAGGTCCTAAATATGAATATAATTTAAATTATATTACAAATCTTGTAGATAAATTTAATGGTATTATTATAGATGCAGATAATAAAGATGTAGTAAGTTTACTTACGGAAAAAAATATCGTAAGCATATTTCAAGGTAGATCTGAAAATGGTCCGAGAGCACTAGGCAATAGAAGTATACTATTTGATCCTACATTTAAAGATGGCAAGGATTATGTAAACAGAGTAAAGAATAGAGAGTATTTTAGACCATTTGCAGGATCTGTGCTCGCAGAGCATGCTCATGATTGGTTTGATATGAGGACTTTAAAAGAAAGTCCTCATATGATGTATGCAGTCAAATGTAAGGATACACATATAGAAAAAATACCATCAATAGTTCATGTTGACGGCACTTGTAGAATTCAGACTGTTACAGAAAAACAAAACCCGTTATATTATTCCTTAATTAAAGAATTTTATCAAAAAACTAATATACCTATATTATTTAATACAAGTTTTAATTTAGGTGGCGAACCTTTAGTAGAAACTTTAGAAGATGCACTAGAAACTTTATTTTCTAGTGACATCGAATACTTATTTCTGCCTGAATTTAAAAAAATAATTTACATAAAAAATGATTAAATTTATTAATGAAGAAAAAATATTTTTAACTAATCAAGATTTAAAAATTCAAATAGTCGAACTTAAAACACCGTGTGAACTTGTTAAAATAGGAATTGTTGATAATTTTTATGTTGATCCTGATGCAGTTAGAGAACTTGCATTTACTATTCCGCCCACAGTAAACGACCGAATTACTTCTAATTTACCAACAGGAAAAAATAGCGGACGTATAAATGCTTTTTATATTTTAGATTCATTAGGACCAGTATATAATAGTATTATCCAAAAAATATTTCCAGAAGTAGTCTTTCCAGAATTCGAAAAAGCTAATAAAAATGATCAAATTATAACTAGTTTTCAGCAGGCAACATTTATGATAAATGTAATGACATCTGAAAATCTTCCTCCTAGAGTTCCGCATATTGATCACTGTGATTATAGAGTGTTTGCTTCTACAATTTATTTAAATAAAGCAGAGGAATGTGCAGGTGGAACTGCATTTTATTCTTTTCAAGACAAAATGATCTCTAATAAAAATATAGATTATGTAGATGAAAAAAATAAAACCAAACCAACTAAATTTCTAATTGATGATGAAGGGGACTGGAAAAAAATTCATCTTGTTGAAATGAAATATAATAGAATGATAGTTTATCAATCAAATATATTTCATAGTGCATATATAGATGAAACTATGTTTACAAAAAATATTTACAGAATAAATCAACAATTTTTTATTTAATTTTATGAAAATCATTATAGTAGGTGGCGGTACTGCTGGTTGGTTAGCGGCTTTGATTATTTCAAAGCGACATCCTAATCATGATATAACAGTAACAGAATCTACTAACATAGGTATAATAGGAGCAGGCGAAGGTAGCACTGGATCTCTTACAAACATAATTCAAAACATTACATATGATTATGGATGTAATGAAAAAGATTTTGTAGAACAATGTGATGTGACAGCAAAATTGGGTATAGAATTTTTTGATTGGAGTGGAAATGGTAAAAGTTACATTTCACCAATTGATGGTTCTATTACAAGCCAATTACCTTTTGATTATACATTTGCGTATAGCTTGGCAGAATATGATATTGGAAAGATGCATTTATGTTCTCAAGATGGAATTTTAATAGAAAATAATAAAGATACATTATCACTTCCCGATGGACCAGCTGCTTACCATTTTGATGCTCATAAAGTTGGTAAGTATTTTAAAAAAATTTGTCCAAATGTAAAAAGTATAGATGGAGAAGTATTAGATGTATTATTAGACGAAAATGGATTTGTAAGTAAGCTTATTTTAAAAGATAAAACTGAAATTACAGCAGATTTCTTCGTAGATGCTACTGGATTTTCTCGAGTAATTTGTAATAAACTTGGTTCTTCCTGGCATAGTTATAAAGACAAATTACCTGTTGATACTGCAATGCCATTTATTTTAAAGTATGATAAAAACGAGATTGTTAAACCAGTTACGAAAGCAAGGGCGCAAAAAAACGGATGGATGTGGGAAATTCCGTTATTAAACAGGAAAGGCTGCGGATATGTATTTTCTAATAATTTTCTAAGCATAGATAATGCTCAACAGGAAATAGAAAATTATCTAGGCAAATCAATTGAACCTATCAAAATTATAAATTTTGATTCTGGTAGACTTAATGAATTGTGGATTAAGAATTGTTTGTCTATAGGGTTGTCAGCTGCATTTGCAGAACCCTTAGAAGCGACCAGCATACATACTACAATTACACAATTAGAAGATTTTTGTAATTATATATGTCCTACAGTGTTAGAAACTTGTAACGAAAAAGCAATACAACAATACAATTTGCAACATACATTTATGTATGATTTATTAAAAGATTTTTTAGTTTTACATTATCATGCAGGTCGGTCTGATACTGAATTTTGGAGATATGTAAATCAAGAATCAATGCTCACTACCCAAGTTAAAGAAATAATTGATATTTGTAAAATTAGACTACCTAATCACGCTTCTTTTTTACCATTGCTAGGCGTAGCAGGATGGCCGCTATGGAGTTTTATTTTAGCAGGAACTGGTAATTTATTGCCAAAAATTGCAAAAAAAGATTTAAAAGAAAATCGAGTGCAAGAATTTAGTAAAACACAATTTGAAAATTTTTTAGAATATCACCAACATGTAATTAAGCCATATACTGACAATTCAAAATTTTTAACCAAAAGAAGATTATTATAATGCTAAATTTTTTTACTATATTCGGTTCGCCTGCGTGGCGAAGCAACTTTGATTTTATTAACAAAAAAGAAGTAATAGATTATTGCAAAGATTACGAAAAGAAAAATAAAAATTTTAAAAATTATTATCCTGTAGGAAGTTATACAAGTTTTAGTTTATCAAATTTATTAGAAGAAAGACTTTTTATTGATTTCAAAAAATTTATTTTAGAACAAACTACAATTTTACATAATGATATTGGATTAGAAGATAATTTATCTATTACGTCATCATGGTTTAACATTAATAGAATTTACAGTTATCACGAAGCACATCATCATATACCCCATCTATACAGTGGTGTTTATTACTTAAATTGCAAAGACAACGATGCAAAAATAATATTTCAAAATAAAACTGTATTAGAAAGTAGTTGGCCGTATAATTGCAAAAAGAAATTTCTTACAGAATTTAACACAACAGAGCTAGAGATTCAACCTACATCCGGGATGCTTTTAATATTTCCTAGTTATTTGTTACACAAAGTAGAACAACAAGAAGTAGAACATGAAAGAATTTCTATATCGTTTAATATAGACACAACATGAATAATATTACTATTGGGCTAGATAGAGATGGAACTATTTTACATGATATTGGCAAGCCTATAAAGTTTGTTAATGAAGTAAATCCTATAGAAGGAAGCTTAGAAGCAATTAAAATGCTTAGAGATAAAAATTATAACGTTGTAATTTTGTCAAACCAACCGGGTATTCATACCAATGAAATATCAATACCAGATGTGCAAAATGTTCACCAAATTTTGTTAGAAAAACTAGGCGCTGTTGGATGCACAAGTATAAGTGGAATATATTACAGCACTACATCATTTAAAAAAGATATATATGCGAAGCCCAATATCGGTATGTTTCAAAGAGCTGAACAAGAATGTGATTTAAAATTTAAAGGAGGTGCATTTGTAGGAGATCGTATTAGTGATTTAAAAGCAGCTCTGCGTGTAGGTGCCTTGCCAGTTTTGGTAAAAACAGGTAAAGGATTAGAAACTGAAAAAATGCTATCAAAAAGCAATTTTAGGCAAATAAAAAATAAAACAACAATTGTTGATAACTTATATGATTTTGCTAATGCTCTACCATGGAATACATGAATAAAATTATAAACCTAAAACTCTCCATGTTTTACCCCAAAGGGTGTTATTTATTTTTTCTTCAAAATCTTTATAATTTTTTGCATTTTTTTGCAAATCAGTCATTTTAATAACCATTTCAGTTTGTTCTTTTGTTAAATTAACATCTAATTGTAGATAATCTTTTAAACTTAATAACCAAATAGCGTGTTGCTTAATTGAGGGATGAGCTTCTTCCCATTTGCCTTTACCATCTTTATCATAATGAAATGTAGCATTATATTCAGGACATTCTTCGATTACATTTATCATTGGTGATATCCATTTGTCCTTATTATTTTCCCAAATTTTTGTTTTATAAAAATCTAAATTTTTATCTAAATCCCAAAATTTTGGCAAATTTTTTGAATTTTGATATTCTCCGCCAAACGTTGCATCTTCAATATTATTTCCTACAGTACATAAATCATTCATAGACGTCATTGCCCATTTACAATTCTTACCTTCTAAAAATCCTATTGCTCCTACAATTGCATTTAAAGTATGTATGAAATAAACTCGTTCTTCCCAAAATTTACTAATCCAATTGCGGTCGAAAATATTTTGGTTATTTTTGTTAAAAATACTACCACAAGTTTTCCATGAAAATATATTTTCTTTATTAATGGTATTTGTTCGCATGTAATCATGTCGTAAATAACTAGTCCATTGTATTATAATTGTATCTGTAGGAACAAAATTCATACGAGCATCACATTCGAAAAGCCTTTCAAGAATACCTCTATTACCTATTCCTGGACAGCCCCAATTGAAAGCTTGTGGAAATTCTAACCCAAATAAATCTGCCCAAGTAGGCCAATTGTATAATGTAAAACTACAGCCAAATGTAAAAAGTCTACTCATAATTTTCTTTTTTTACATTCTTTAAAAATTCTAAAAACAATCTATGTGGTATTGTGTCGCATTGTAAATTTTTTTGAAAGTCTAATGTATCTAAAACAATCCTTTCATCAGCAGCAGATACAATTGACTTATACTCTCTAGTTATACTTTCAACATTAAATAATTTTAATCCGTTAAGAATTAGGATAAAATGCAATTCGCTAAATAAGCAACTGGGCGTATAATCAAAAAAATCAAATCTGTTTGGTAAATTATTTTTCCAAATTTCAAGTAAATGAGACAGTTTATCAGAAATAATTAAATTGTGTTGAATATCCTTCCAAAATTCGCTATTATTTTTTTTTGTTATATAATGCAAGGAAATAAAATCTCTCACATTTTCAAGGATTTTTTCATTAATTGTATTATAATTTTTTATTGTATAATCATTATAATTAACTAATAATTTAGAAAGTAAAAATGATTGTTCAATTGTCACACCAATTGAAGATGCTTCTAAAGGTTCTACAAAACTAGAACTCAAACCTATAGCACAACAATTCTTAATCCAAGGATTTATAACATATCCAGGTTCAAATTTAATTTCTTTTGCAACAGTAATATCAAGATTTAAAAATTCTCTAACTTCTTGTTCAGCTTGCGTGTTTGTGCAATATCTATCATCGTAAATATAACCATTTCCGTTCCTGTCAGTTAAAGGAATTTTAAACAACCAACCGTTTTCCATGGTTTGTGCTGTGGTCCACATATCAATATTTTCACTAGATTTTGTTTGAAATGTAATTGCAGAATTTAGGAAAAAATATTTTTCCCAACTTTTCCACTTTGCATCTAGCTTCTTTATTAAAAATTTTCTAAATCCTGATGCATCAATAAAGAAATCAGCTGTATATATAGAATCTTCGCTTTGTAAATTTTCTATGTTACCATTAGCAGATAAATTTATTTTTTTTATTTCTGTATAAATGACATTAATATTTCTTTCACTTGCTAGTTTTTCAAAATAAGAATTTAATTTAAAATTATCAAAATGAAATTGCGCTGTAGGACAAATATTTTTATCTTGCAAAAACCACGTATTCACCTTATTGTTCAAAGCATGATTACTTACAAAAAGATCATTTGTAGATTTATTTACAATCAAATTACCAAATGCAATAGGATAAAAATCTGTTTGCATATTCCAACCGTCACTAATACTTTGTAAAAAATCGTTATCGCTCCAGCCCTTAAACATAATACCGGATTTTAATGTTACACCACAATTTTTTATTATATCTTTATACTCAATATCGACATATTCAAGGAATTTTGTAAAATTTTCAGTGCTTCCTTCTCCTACGCCTATTGTATCAATTTTTTCTGATTTGATAATTTGTATTTTTAGATTAGGATGTTTTTTCCTTAAGATAAAAGCTGATATAAAACCGCTTGTACCGCCACCTAAAATAATAATTTTTTCTATAGTATTCATATAAATATTTAATAGAAATTTTAATTAGGAGTTTATATATGGATTATCCAAAAAAAAGATTACCAACTGATGATCACAACACAAATTTAGTTTGTTTATATTGTGGTAAATCAGAAAAAGAAATTGATAATCAAATACAAAACCATGCGTCAGATTGCAAGTTTAGAATTAAACATGAAAATCAATAAAATATTATTCAGGTAAGACATGTCATCATCACCTATCGTAAATAGAATACGCATCATTCCACGGGATAACGATTTTTTAAATGTCAATGTTGGATCCAGTGGAGAATTGTACTACAGCATAGATACTGCGACTATAAGAGCCTATGATGGAAGGAAAAAAGGTGGTCACGAAGTAGTAACCGAAAGTACGATTGCAAAGTCTGCTGGGCTAGCAGAAATAGCTTCAATTAGACATATTGTCACAGTAGAATATGATACCAATGAAAATCTTATTTTTAACGTAGATGGAGAGAAGCAACCTGTATTACGCTTTTTAAAAGGTTTTACCTATATTTTTGATCAAAATGATCCTTCAAATGAATATTTTCCTAATATAGAAGGAGAAGATCCTAATATTCATCCATTAATTATTTCAGCAGATGATGCTAATGGACATTTAGGTACAGGCAGCATGTTTGAAGAAATTATTTATGTTATCAATAATGATCAAGTAAGCGGTCCAGATGAATATGCGAGAAAATTTGCAACTGCTAGTTACAGACATGTACAAGTTATAGTGAAAAATACATTTCCGGCTGAATTATATTATTACTCGTACAATACCTTAAATATGGGTAATTATCTAAATGTTGACGATATTAATGATGCTTTTGAAAGAGAAGCTAATGGCGACATTATACCTTTACTATCAACAAATAATTTAGGTAGAGAAGATAACAGTTGGAATGAATTGTATACTAATAACATATCTGCAGATGGTATAACAAGTACTAACATTACTGCAACAAATTTATCTACAACTGATATTACCACAACAAATTTATCTGCAGACAGTATTACTATAGAAGATATTATTGCACAATCAATTCTTCCAGATACTACTAACACATATGATATAGGATCAACTGAAAAAGTTTGGAACAATCTTTTTAGCAATAATATTACTGTTTATGGAAATATTATACCTTCTGGATCAAATAACACAATAGGTAATTCTACTGATATTTGGAATACAGTATATGCATCTATTTTTAATGGTACTGCCTTAACCGCAAAATATGCTGACTTGGCAGAAAATTATAAAGCAGATGAGTATTATGAAGCAGGAACTGTTGTTATTTTTGGAGGTGCAAAAGAAGTTACTACAACGAATATTAAAAATGATACAAGAGTAGCAGGCGTTGTATCTGCTGATCCTGCTTATTTAATGAATGCTGATTGTAAAGGAGATAACGTAGTTCCAATAGCATTGCAAGGTAGGGTTTTTGTAAAAGTAGTTGGAATGGTAAAAAAAGGAGATCTATTAGTGTCAGCAGCCCAAAATGGATATTGTATAGTGAATAATAACCCGCCTGTAGGTTCAGTAATAGGCAAAGCTATAGACGACAAAATTACAAGCTCTGCTGGTTTAATTGAAATTGTAGTTGGTAGAGATTAAATATTTTCTTTTAATAAAATTTTTAATTCTTTCCTTAGAGAAAATATTTTTTCTCTAGTAGAGTTGAGCATTGTACTGTTAAAAACATCATATAATTGTAATCTATGATTATCCTCTAGATTAGCTACTTCTTTTTTTAATTCTTTTAAAAGAATATTGCATTTATTACGAATTTCCATATTAGAAATTAAATTTATTTTAGTTTGGATTAATTGAAAATCTCTTTGAACTTTTTTACTTTTGTAAAGAGGTGGTAACATTATTATTTCCTGATTTGACAATAATATAATTATCTCTATTATTCGGATCACCTGATGAGGCTTCAGATATCGAACCGTTATCTTCTAGACTTATCAGCTGATATGGCATCATTTTATCTACATCAAAAACTGCACCTTCTTTTATTTCTGCCTCAAAGATTTCACCGTTTGTTATATTAATCCAACGCACCTTAAATTTACCATTGTTAACAAAAAAACTTTTTGTTTTTTCTTTGTGCATTACCATGTCTGTAGCACAATTAGCTCGTGTAAAAACTAAAATTTTCCCTGAGAATTGTTCCTTCTTAGCCCAGTGTATTTCATATCCCCAGCTATATTGTGTAACTTTATCATCTGTCATAATTATTTTTTTATATTAAGTGCATAACTTGAATAATTGTTTTAAGCTTATGCTTATTAATTTTATTTGAAAGAGTATTTTTTAAACCATTATGCAAAGGGAGAGGCCATTTTCCAAATTCAACCCACGCATAACCACTATGTTCTTCGTTTAATTTAGGAATAAATTCATTTTCTACAACACATAAGTAAGTATGAAATAAAAATTTTTCATCGTTACTAATAAATGTTTCAAGAGGAATTGATTTACGTATCTCAGTAGCACCAATTTCTTCTACAATTTCTCTTTGTAATGCAGTCCAAGGAGTTTCAGTTTCTTCATTCATACCGCCTACTAGGCCCCAGAGATGATGCTGTTTACTTTTTTCTCTATATAAAAATAAAAATCTTTTTGAGATTAAACTGTAAATCAGTGCTCCACTACAAATTATTTCTTTCATAAAATTAATTATGCTAGAAAACAATTCTCCATGTTCCTATTGGATACTCGCCTTCATATGCTAATAACCAATCACCTTTTTCCCATTTATATTGGACACCAGTATTTAAATTAGTTGTGTAAATTACGCTATCAGTACTGTTTTG
>Ga0181568_10004069_pt1 | contig 13091 bp, 12 predicted proteins | sample 101ome_20_FD_133758 | JGI IMG/M metagenome (GOLD analysis project Ga0181568, IMG submission 133758) | Coastal salt marsh microbial communities from the Groves Creek Marsh, Skidaway Island, Georgia - 101404AT metaG (megahit assembly) | ecosystem: Environmental > Aquatic > Marine > Intertidal... | reverse complement strand
TACAAGACATTATTGCTGTTGAGATTGCGTTTGTACCAGCGCAAGTAACCAGTTGTGCTCTAAAAAGTCCAAGTCTTTCTAGTTCCACTTGAACATTCTTACCAAGCACTTCGTTTGCCATTAAATCAGCAAGTCCTTTGACACCAGAACTAGGTGCATAAGACATATCCATCCCATCTTTTAATAATTCTTTTGCAGCGTCATTCACTGGATCAGGAACAATAAGTTTTCCCTCGTCATCCATGGCTGAGCCAATTATCGCAGTGAATTTTTCTTTTGCATCATCTTTTGCGGCAAGTTGTACTAAGCCAACTATTGGATCTTTTGTAATTTTTGCGTTTGTTTCGTATAATGACACAATCATTTAGATTAGCATAAGACTTGCTAAAATAAAGTTAATAAAGCATGTTAAAAGAACTAAAAAAACAATTTTATTTTTCCCATCTAAGTTACTTTGTATTTTCAATATCAATACCCTTGGTAATTTTTTTCTTTTCTTTAAAATACAAGGTAAAAGTTGAATATAGCGCAAAAAAACCTTGTCGCAATACAAATTATTTGGTGGTAAGTAATCATCGTTCTAATTTTGACCCGCCGGTAATTTCCTCATTTTTGAGAATCCCAATGGCTTTCATTGCCAAAAAAGAACTTTTTACAAATCCATTTTTTTCTTTTTTGATTAGTCTTTATAGTGCAATTTTAATTGATCGGGAAAATACCAAAAAAAGTACTTTTGATTTAACGAGACAAGTTTTGAAAAAAAAATGTTTTGCCGGTGCTTGGTCCGCAAGTATTTTTATTGAAGGAACTCGCTCAAAAGATGAGAAGTTATTAGGCAAACCAAATAATGGAGCCATGTTTATTGCCAAATTAAATAAAGTGCCAATCTTGCCTGTTGGCATAACTTATACGGCAAACAAAGAAATTCTTATTAAAGTAGGTGAGGCTTATGAATTAGATAGATCTTTAGATTTGAATCTTGCCGCTTGGGATTGTTTAGAAAGAATTTCTAAATTAACAAATTATCAAATGCCAAGTAAAGAAGATTAAGACTTAGCTGGTGTTTAACATCTATTTAGCTATATAAAATTTGCATTGCATCAAAGCGTCGAGAAACCAGATCCCAGTTGATGATTTTACTAAAGACATCTATATATTCTTGTTTTGCTTTTGCATCTGCACCAAATTGCTTTACCCAAGCATGTTCATAAACATCTAAAACCATTATTGGCATGATGTAATTGGGGAAGTTACTTGAGTGAGTATCTTCTGCGTAGTTAAAGATCTTACCATTTAATAGGTTTAAAGCAGTAATTGACCATCCTTCAACTTTTAGAGCTTGTTCAACTAAATTTTTGTAATAATTTTCGAAGCTTGAAAAAGTATTTTCGATTGCACTGAGTAAAGCTTTTGAAACCTTAGTATTTTCAGTGCTCATATTTGAAAAATAAATATCGTGCAAAGCCATACCGTTAAGAGAAAAAGCTAGATTCTTCATTGAAAATTCATCTATCTCGTTGTTTGCCATCATGATTTCAGCTTTGTTTACTTTTTCTACATAAGCTTTATATAAACCTAGGTGATTAGAAATATTTTCAGCACTTAAACCTAGGTTTGGCATCTTTGTGAGATAAGAGAAATCTTTGACTTGGTATTGTGAGTTAGCATAAACAGGAAAAAGTTCGCTATCATTACCATGACTTATACTAAGGGCTTTTGTTTTGCTTTGTGAATTTGAACATGCACTTAAGCCTGATAAACCAAGTGCAGCCATACCTGCACCACAAACTGCAAAAAAATCTCTACGTGATAAAGCTTGTTTTTTTTCCATAGCTTTATACTAACATTAGTCTTACTACTGTTAACAAATCCCGATAACTGCGTTAATCTCTTGCCTCAAAGTCATTATGGGCGTGCTTCCAAACCCGTAATAAGTATCTCGAGTCTTTAGATTTGGGCATAAGTAGGGTTTGGTTAGACACGCCTAACAAAAGAATAAAACGACAAGCTGTAAATTAAAGCCTTGTTCTTGAACTTTATAAACAGTACCTAATGAAATTTTAAGCTGCTAATGTTGGTAGTGTCGTATTAGCTGTTGGCGTTGTTGCTGTTTGATTTGGCGCTAGAGTTGTTTCGCTAGCTGCTGGAACACTGTTGAGCAATGGCGCAAGCGCTTGTGTAAAAAGCCCTTCAAACGCTTCTGGAAACTGAGTAGTCAATAAATTTAGAAAACTTGCCATATTAAAATCACCATTGAGTACCTGGCTTTGAATCCTATTAACAGCTTCTTCTTCTGGGCTTAGAGCTGCAGTTGGTGCTGTAGAAGTTGGGGCTTGTGTTGAAGCTGCAGTTGTTGCTGTAGAAGTTGGTGCTGGAGCTAAAGCTGCACTTGGCTCTGGAGCTGCTAATGCAGTGGCTACTGCTGGATGTTCTGGGTTTTCATGTGAAACTTGTTGTTCTAGAACTGGATTTGGTTGCGCCAGAGCTGTGTTTTGCAAGGAACCTGTTGGACCTGCTAAAGAGCTTTTAAGACCACTAATCAATTGATTAAATAAATTCATGTTTACTATAATACATTAATACGTATTGCTTTGTCAAGCCTTATTTTAAATAATATCGCTTTCAATTAAAAAACTTGGTATCAAGCCAGTTTTTGCGAATTTTGCTTGTGTCAAATATTTATCAGATTCAGTTAACATTGCTTGAAAACCCCTAGCATCATAGACTAATCTTTCGTTTTCTGGTGAGGCAAAATACTGATATTGATTCATAAAAAAATTACAAGATTTTAAAAACATAGCATCCGCAGAACCCTGTCCAAATATTCGACAGTTTAAGGGCCGCGCTTCATGAATTGAACAAAGCCCCTCTTCTAAAAAAGGACATTCGTATTTTTGATTATTTGGATTTAAGTCTATAGAGTTTGTTTGTTCTTCAATTTTAAAATTTATTTGTTGTGCATTTTCTGAAATAATTTTTTGTGCTTTTTTTATTGCAGGTGATAAATCAAAATTATTTTTTCGAGCCCAATTTTTTATAAATTCAAATTCAGTATATGACATTGAAGGAGAGGTTTGTTTGCAACAATCGGCGCAGTTATAGCTTTGGCAAGTGTTAGCGCTGATTAAAGACCGACTAGTAATAAATGCACAAATCTCTTCAACTTCTGCATAAAGTGTTTCTAAGTTGGAAAGAACTTGGTCACCATGAAAAAAACTTTTATTGGTAATTAAATCTAAGCTCGTTATCTGTTCATCTTGATTTAAAGTCTTATCAAAATATTCTTGTAAAGATTTGTTTAGCTGGCTTTCATTGTTATTGATTTTATAAATGAGAGTTTTTATATATAATTTTTTAAACGCAAAATCTTCTTTTACATCTTTATCATTATTGTATTTTTGTGAGATATCAGCTTCGCACTTTTCTATTTTTGATAAAAAATCTTCTAAGCAATCTTCTCTAATATTTAAATTGAAATCTAAAAGTTGATTTTTTATCCAATAATAAGTAAGGGGTACTAAAAGTTCGCAATAATCAAAAAAATCTACATCACAAATTGACAATTCTTTGCTTAGTTTGATTAGTTCATATGCAAATTGTGTGTCTTTTTTGTACTCATAAAAATCATCTCGCTTTAAAAACGAATTAAGTTGTGGCTTAAAACCTAATTTAATTTCGGCTAAAAATTTAAGTGCTTTAATTTTATGGCTTGAAATTTTGCTTGGATCTTGGTATAAAGTATCCAAAATTTCTGAGTAATTTTGCTTTAAAAAAAGTGCTTTGTTTGTTTCAAAGAACTCATCTATAAGTTCGAGTTTTTCAGCTTTTAGAATTTCTTTCTTTTCTTGAAACTCTTTTTTGTCAAATTCATTTAAGCCTGACCCTTGTTCAGGCTTGATCTTATTAAGTAGTTGCTCGATATCGTTCAAAAATAGACCTCTTGTTTATAATACCCAAAATCTTGGCCCTGGTCTTGGCCACAAACTAAATATAGGATAGAATGTCTTTTGTGATGCATAAACATTGTACAGTTTGCGGAGTCAAACTAACTGCTAAAACAAAAATTTCGTATAGACCCAATTCGTGTAGAGATTGTGAATTGGAAAGAAAGCGTTTGTATTCTCTTAAACGTAAGGACACTCCAAAAAAGACCGTTAAGAAAAAAGCAACTACTAAGAAGGTTTCTGCAAAGGCTTCTGCAAAAAAAACAACGACAAAAGCTAAAAAAACAGCGGTAAAGAAAACAACAGCGACAAAAGCAAAAAAAACAACAGCGAAGTCAAAAAAAACATCTTCTAAAACAAAAGCAAAAGCTACAAAAGCAAAAACAACAACTAAGAAAAAAACTCTTACTAAAGAACAATTAAAAAAACAAAGAGAGAAACTTCTTAAAGAAAAAGCTCGTGAAAAAGCACGCAAAGAAAAAGAGCGTGAAAAAGCACGCAAAGAAAAAGAGCGTGAAAAAGCACGTAAAGAAAAAGAGCGTGAAAAAGCCCGCAAAGATAAAGAGCGAGAAAAAGTTCGCAAAGATAAAGAGCGAGAAAAAGTTCGTAAACTAAAAGAAAAAGAAAAGGCTTTGAAAATAAAAGAGCGTGAAAAAGCTCGTAAAGAAAAAGAAAAAGAAAAAGAAAAAGCTCGTAAAGAAAAAGAAAAGTTAAAAGAACAAAAAAAACTTGAAAAAGAAGCTGAAAAACTTCGTAAGAAAAAAGAAAGAGAAGAATTAAAAGCTCAAAAGAAAAGAGAAAAAGAAGAAGAAAAAAGAAGAAAGCAAGAAGAAAAAGAACGTAAAGCTCAAGAAAAAGCTCAAAAAGAAAAAGAAGAAAGAGAAAAGAAAAAATTAATCGATGCAAATATGATTGTAGATTTGCCTGATTATGTTTTTCAGCAAAGTACTGCTAAAGTCAAAAAAAGAAGATTATCTAGCACAAAAGCCTCTCAAAAATCTCAGATTATTGATTCTAAAAATGGGAATAAAACTATTAGCCCCGATACATCAGTAGCTTCAACTCCTTTTAACCCTAGTTTTGGTTTTGACGGTGAAGTGTTAAGAGCTCCATCAGATACTCCTTGGGAAGGAAATAATTTTAAAATTGTTGGTGGAAGCTTTGTAAACAGTACAGATGAAGAGACTGAGGAGAATCGCGGCCCTACTGAGGATGAAGTCAAAGCAATTATCGAAAGAATTAGACAAGAGCATAATCTTAAAAAAGATAGTGCAAAAAAGGACGACTAGTTTTAAATTAATTTCTGATGAAGATTGGAACTCAAAAAACAAAGGAGCGTCTTAAAAGTCGTAGGCCTTACTATGCGCAAAAATCTTATCTTACTATTGATGACTACTTTTCTTCTTGCAAGCTTTCCTTGCCAAGTTTTTGCTATTTCTTTTGTATCTAACAAATTAGTTGCAGCTGAAGACTGGGACGATGAAGACTGGGACGATGAAGACTGGGATGATGTTGATTGGGGAGATGATGATTGGGAAGATGATGATTGGGAAGATGATGAAGATGATAGTTTTTCTAAGGCTCCCTCAAAAAATAATGATATTCAAATTAAAGTAACACCAGCGAGTAATTCTTCAGCAAGTCAAGATGAGAATTATACTCAAGAAATAAAAGAAGAGAGTTCTCAAGATATATCTGACTCTATTACAAGTCAGTATGATGAAAAAGATTTCAAGGCGCTTCAAGAAAAATTAAAACGCTCTAAAGAAGATATTGAAAAAATGTTTGCTGCTTATAGTAATGAATTACAAGGTTTGGACCCAAGTAATCCAGATGATCTAAAAGAAATTGAAAAACTTATTGAAATAGTCGGTGTTCCTAAAAGAAAAAGAAGAAAAAGAAAACCTACAAAAAAAGTTGCATTAACAGATGATCCGATTGTAAATTTCTCAGCGAGAAATATTCCTGTTCGTGATGCCTTTGCAACTTTAGCGAGAGTCTCTGGTAAAAGTATTACTGTCTCAGGGCAAATACAAAGTAGAGATGTTGTTTCTGTTGTTGAAATAAATGACCTACCTTTTACAAAAGCTTTTTTGAGTTTAGTTGAAGCTGCTGATGTTGATTTTTCTGCGAGCGGAAATAATTTTACTATTCTTAAGAAACGTGGTGATAGAACAACAAGTTTAAAATCTGGTCTTGATACAACTGACATTAATTTGGACTTACCACTTGAAGAACGTTATGCTGATTTGACTTATGATAACGAAGATCTTGCTGGGATCATAAAAGATTTAGCAAATAAATATGGAGTTGATGTAGTTCTAACTGCGACTCCCACAGAAAGAATCACTCTAAAAGTTCGTGGAGTGAATATTGAGGATGCGTTTGAATTGATTTTTTCAGGCAGTCAGTTTAGTTATACAAGAAAAGATGATACTTTTGTTGTTTACAGTTCTGCAAACAAGAATTTTTCGCTTGATAAAAAAACAGTTTTATTTCCTTTAAAGTATTTAGAAGCGCAAGATGCTCAAAAGCTTTTGCCAGAAGAATTAAAGAATTTAGTACAAGTTAGTGAAAATCAAAATGCATTTATTGCGGAGGGCTCAAAAACAGAGTTGACACAGCTTTATGAGTTCATTAGAACAATTGATAAACCAATTCCACAAGTTGAGCTTAATGTGAAATTAGTTGAAGTAAACAAAAGCTTTACAAGATCTATTGGTCTCGTGCAAAATCAGTTTTCTGTTGGCAGGTTTAATCCAACCGGTTTTTCTTCAAACTTTGGTCCTGATGAGTTTTCAATTTTTAATGATAGATTAACTTATACTCAAGCAACTGATAGTTCACAAATAAAAGTTAATCAAAGGCTTTTAGTGACTAGTGGAAAAAGTGCAAAGATTAATTTTGATGAAGACGTCAACGTATTGCTTAACTCTGGTGATTCAGCTGGTGGTGTTGGTGTTGTTCAAAACCAAAAAATTCAAAAAATAACTGCTGGAAATTCAATGGATATTACTCCAATTGTTGGTGGTGGTGGAGTTATTACTGTTAAAGTTGATATCGAAGTATCTGTAAATGATAGACCTACGGAAGCATCTGGTGGAGTACCTCCTAGAACAGTAAGAAGAAGATTGTCTTCGGAAATTCAAATTCATAACCATGAAACAATAGCTATTGGTGGTTTATTTGATAATAGAAAATCTTTTGACAATAGTAATGAAATACCTTTGTTGAGTAAAATACCTGTAATTGGTCAGTGGTTTGCTTCAGGTGATAAAAATAAAGGTTTAACAGAGTTAATAATTTTGATTACTCCACACCTAAGAGAAGATAGTAAAGAAGAAGAAAATATTTATATTCAAGCGGATGCTGAAAGAGAGGCTGATTAATGAAAAGAAACTACATCACTTTATTTGTAATTATTGCTTGTTTTGTTTTTAAACCAACTAAAACAGATGCTTTAAATAACCGTGGTTTTCAATCAGACATGACCTTTATAGATTTAGAGGATATATCTAGTAAATATAAAAACAACAATGAGCAAAATGTAAGAATCATTAATCATGCAAATTCACCTATCATTATAAAAAATGCATCTGTTGCTGATAAAGGTACGATTGCTTTTAAAGATTTACATTCAGCTCAAAATACTTACGAAGTTGAAGTTCAAAATACGACTAATCGTTTGGTGTTAGCTTATCAAGTAACATGGGTCTTAAAACATCCCTTTGAAGATTTTATTTATCATAAAATTCATACCAATAGTATTAATAAAGTTGATCCAAATGCAAGTCAAAAATTAACATTTAGAAGACCGAAGCATTTTAGAGATGATGCTTATTACTATGTAGAAATATCTAAAGTAGAATTCTATGATAATGAATCAGTTTGGGAAGCTCCAGATATAGATTCATTTACAGCTGGTACTCAATATGATGCAATCAAAGAAGAAATTGATTCAATGCCTGAAGATGAAATTGATTTGCAAGCTTTAAAAAAAGAAATAGATCAAGAAGAAGAAGAGTTTATTGATGCAGTTAAAGAAGAAGAATTAGAAAATGAAAAATCTCAAGGATCAAGTGAAATAATTATTAAAGCAAGTGAATTTAATAGTGATAAAATTGAAAAATTAGATCCAACTACAGTTGATAAAATTGAAATCCCTGAAACAAATGTTTCTAATAAAACAGAAGCTCAAGAAGTTGATCTTGATGAAGAAGATAGTTTAGAAGAAGTTGATCTTGATCAAGATGAAGACAATGCTCTTGAAGTGACTGATGAAGAAGAAGTTAGTGAAGACGAAATTGATACTGAAGAATCAAATTTAGATGAGTTTGATGATGACTTTGAAGATGATGATTTTGATGGTTTTGATTTTGATGATGAAGACTTTGAAGATTTTGATGAAGATGAAATTGAAGATCTAGAAGAAGATTTCTAATGCAATAATATGTTAGGGTAAAACTTGCTTTTATCTTAATGAGAGTTTACAATTAAATATATGTCTGAAGAAGAAGTAATAGATGCTGAATCGAGTACTTTAAATAGAAACTTAGGTCCACTTGATCATTTGAAACATTTGCTTAATATCGGTTGGACTGAAAAAAATCCATTAATTCAAAAGTTTGTAGAAAAATATAATTTAGAAGATGAACTTTATGACTTAAAAAAGCAAGAAAAAAACTAGTGATGCAAAAAATAATTCATGATGAACTAAATAAAGAGACATTAGTTTATTTTCAAACTTATTTATTAGATGAATTAAACAAAAACAAACTCACTGTAAATAATATTGTTAGAACAGTTAAGGATTTTATTGTTTTTCTTGAGCATGAAGATTTAGAACTCAATGCAAAATCGATCAAAAAATATTTGCATTTAATTCAAGATTCTCTGAGGGAATCAAGCTTTATTACTAAAGTAAGTGCTGTGAGGCAGTTTGTTAATTGGCTAAATATTGAAAATAATCCTTTTTTAGATAAAGATTTTAATTTTAATAGAACAGAAATCGATTATTTTACTCAAGCAGAATTAGATGAAAAAATTTCACAAGAACAATTTTCCTTTAATGAATTACTAATACGTACTTTTTATGAAATGCACTTGAGTATTGATGATTTGATTAATTTAAGACTGAAAGATTTTAATCAAGCAAATGCAAGTTTTGTAATTAGGGGGCAAAAAATATTTTGTTCAGAGAAATTAGCCAGTTTGGCAAAACAGTATTTAAAAAAATATAGAGAAGTGAGAGCTAATCAAGCTTTTTATCAAACACAAATAGATGATCATTTTTTTATTCGTGAAAATTCACAAAGCCCTTTACTTGCTATTGAATTAAGTAAAATTATTCGTTTTTATGACTTTAGCTTAAATAAACTCAAACGTAGTCGTATTATAAATCTTATTAAAAGTGGTTATGATGAAGATGCTATTTATAATCTACTTGCAATAAAAATATCTGCTTTTTATGATCAGTTTAAGCCAAAACAAAATTATAGACTCTTAAAAGCTTATGCTGACTTTCATCCACGTAGCTCAAAAAAATAGCTTTATTTGAGTTTCATTTCTAAAGCTTTTTCGAGAGTTTCAATTTTAGCTTTCAAATGATGAACTTCATCTTCTAAAATTTCTTGATTTAGCTTTTTGTTATTATCCATCGAGCTTAATGAAGATTTTTTTTTCTTTGCTTTGAGGCTAAACGCGACAACAAGCCCCAGTGAAAAACTAATAAAAATTTCTATTAGGTCTACAGTTGAAAAATCAAACATAGTTTAATAATAACATTGAGGTCTCTGAAAAGGTTTTTTTTGCTGTTAGCGGGGTTTGTTAGTAGTATCTAATTGTAACCGAGTCTAACCAGTTCAGATTGTGCTAAATACAATTTTTCTCTTAAGTTAGCTATATCACTATGAGCGGAACCTGACTCATCATCTTTAAATAAACTTTGATCTATTAAATTAGAAATTTCTTTTATAATAGACATTAAATCAGTTACTTTAGCTTGATCTTCAGTTTTAAATTGGTATTTTGAAAAATCTTCAAAGAATTTTTCTTGTTCTTGCCAAAATGTTGTTGCGATATTTACTTTGTTCATTTGGCTTCTTAATTTTGTAATTTCAGCTTTAGCAAAGTCATTATCATCATTTATAAGATATTGATCCATTAGATTTTCAAGACCAGTTTTTTGACTTTGGTAGAATTCCTTTTTAGAGTTAGCATTTGCTTTTTCTTGAGGAGTATCAAAGGAAAAAGTTGGAGTATTTTCTTTTTTGAAGCCTTGCCTAATTTGACTTAGGTCTTCTTGTAGTTTTGCTAATTTGGCTTTTGAGTTGATAGTACCATTTAGGTCTTGATTATTAAGTGCGGAATCAACTAGTGTTTCTTGTTCTTCAATTTGTTTATATATATCCTGAACTTTTGTTATATCTTCTTGTTTGTATAAAGCAGTATTTTCCTCTCTCCAAAACTTGTTTTGCTCTACCCAAAAACTATCTACAGATTCTAATGTATTAATTTGCGCATTTAATTTTGCAATTTTTCTATTAGCAAAATCTGACTCATCACCCATGGAAATATATTCATCCATTAGATTTTCAAGACCTGTTAATTGGCTTCTATTGAACTCAATTTTAAATGCACTAAAAGCATTATCACCTACTTGTAGACGATCCTCGCTAAAGGACTTTTCTTGCCAAGAATTATTGCGTCTATTCCAAAATCTTATGGAGCTATTTACTGTGTTCATTTGGCTTCTTAATTTTGTAATTTGAGCTCTAGCAAAGCCACTATCATCATCCATGGAAATATATTCATCCATTAGATTTTCAAGACCAGTTTTTTGACTTTGATAGAAATCAATCTTAAAACTTGAAAAGGCATATTCTGTGGATTCATTTATTCCACCTCGGTTATCTACTTCAGTTGCTGTAACTAAGCTTATACCAGATGTTTTAAGTGCTTGTCCGGGTTCAGTCAGAATTGGTCTTATTAAAATAGGATGGCCGTTAATAGGATTGATTGGCATTGGACCCATAATAGGTTCGTATGGTAATGGTAATGGTTGTGCTATAGGATTTGTAACTTTTCGCAAAAGATTTATAATAGCATTTGTATCTTCTTTATTTATAGTTCCATTATTATTTATATCGAGTATGCCCAATTCCTCTAAGAGTTTGAGATTTTCTTCAATTTTGGGGCCTTGTCTTCTGCTTGCTATACCCCTTACCAAATCTCCGCCTCGTAGTCCTTGAACATACCTTATAATTAGTTCACCATCAGTGTTAGCTAATGCTTCATGAAAGCTTGACTGATCAACATCTAAAGTGCCTCTGAAAATCTCTATAAATTCATTACTCATTAAAGAATCACGAATAACATTATTTTCAATTTGGTATGAACCATCTTTTGTACCAAAATCTATTTGTGAATTTGTATCTTTGATTTGTCTTTGTAATTCACTAAATTTATTCTTTGCATCAAAGAAAAAAGCATTAAATCTGTCATCGCCTTGATATTTCGCAAATAATTTTAAAACAGCATCACCCGCAAAGTTTATAAGGTCAATATCTTTTTTTGGTGGAGATACAACTAGATCTCCATCATAACATTTCGCAAAACTATTTAAGGGATTACTTAATTGAGTTATAGCGTCATAAGTTTCCTTCATGAGTTTTATGTCTTCTGGAGGAATTGACTCTAATACAGGATTTGGCATATGTCTACATGAAACGTGAGGTTGATTCAAAGCAAAAAGTGTTTCTGCGACTTTTGCTAAAGCTTCGTCTTGTAATGCGAAAGGATTTGGTAAGGGAATGGGATCCCAAATATAAATTGGTTCTTCTATAGATATCTGTGAAAATTTCCTATCAGAACTATCTTTGAAATTTTTGATTTCAGAGTGTTCTAAGCTTCCAAATTTTAATAATAATTCATCGTATTCATCTTGTAGTTTGACGTGTTCGTCAAAACTTATGCTTGTGCCTGCCTTTATTATTTTAGAGAGTTTATCAGTCAAGTTTTGCATTTTAGGACGAAGTGGAGTTAAAAATTTATCAAATAGTTTGTCTAATTTTTTATCAATATTTTTTGCTAATTTTTCTAATAAAAAGTTATTTGCGTGTTTATCCAAAAGTTTTTGCAGTTTTTCTTTGTGCTGGACTATCTTTTCTAAGTCTTCAGCAGTAATAGCTTGATCACTATTAAGTAAATCAGTGATTTCTTTATTAAGTGTATTAAGTTCTTTTCTAAGGATCTTTTTTTCTAAAAAACTTTGGGTTCGCTTTATGTTTCTTCTTGAGCGTCTTGCAAAAGAAGAAGTATCATTTGCTAAAATTGAATCTAAGTGTTCTGCAATTTTCCCATTGCGCTCCACGTCATCTATGCTTAAATCAGGGTCTCTGTAGAGCTTATAGGTGTTTCTTCTAAAATCATTAACTTGTTCTTTTAAAGTTTTTCCTGCAAGTAATGCTTCTATTTCAGAAACACTTATTTGACCAACTGGAGCATTACTGGCTTGTGTTGCTGTTTGGCTATTCATTAAATGTATACGTGCATCTTGAATTTGCGACTGTGCTGCAGTTATATTTGCCTGACTTCTTGTTTGTGTCGCTGTATTTGGATTTGTTGTAATTGTATTATTTGCTTGAGTAAAGTTCTTAACTGTTCGTGCCATGATATGTCTACCTTTAGCACATGAAGTTTATCGTTTTGTTAATCAGGGTTCTTAGCTAAGAGTATCAAAGCCAATGCAAAATCTATTGGTATAATTTTCTACAGATTTTAAAGCTTTGTTATATTTGTTGATTTCATTTTTTTGCTCGAGTTTTTGAGCTTTGTCTAAAGCGATTGCAAAACTTTGTTGTTTTTTCCTCTGTGCCTCACAGTTTAAATATTGATGATCACTCATTGCATAACTACTTGTAGTAGCTATGATATTGATTAATAAACTTAGTAATAGAAACCTTTTCATTTATCCCTCTTGTTGATAATTCTAAGTAACAAAGTAATATTAAAGCTTGGTTAATGTATTTATTGTTTGTAGATATTAAGGGACTGATTCCAAACCCCATTTTGAATTTTAAAATACAGTGAAATGTTAAAATCACTAGCAAATGGGGTCAGAAATCAGTCCCACAAACGACCTTACGC
>Ga0181568_10004066_pt1 | contig 13096 bp, 13 predicted proteins | sample 101ome_20_FD_133758 | JGI IMG/M metagenome (GOLD analysis project Ga0181568, IMG submission 133758) | Coastal salt marsh microbial communities from the Groves Creek Marsh, Skidaway Island, Georgia - 101404AT metaG (megahit assembly) | ecosystem: Environmental > Aquatic > Marine > Intertidal... | reverse complement strand
GGCAACATCGGCTCGATCGATGGGCTGCCCCTTGCCCCACCGCTGGGCTGCGTTGGCAACCACCACATCGACGACGTCACGCATCGACACCTCGACGCCTTCGGCGGCGATCGACGTCACGGCTTTGTCGGTGATCCCGCACGGCACGATTCGGGAGAACCACTCGAGGTCAGGGTCGACGTTGAGCGAGAAGCCGTGCATCGAGCGCCCCCGCGAGATCCGGACACCGATGGCCGCAATCTTGCGAGGGCGGGCGCCTTGAGGGTCGATCCAGACACCGTTGTGGCGGTGGAGCCGTCCGGCCTCGATGCCAAGCTCTGCGAGTGAGTCGATGAGGACCTGCTCGATCCCCTCGACGTAGGCAGCGGTGTCGGCCATGCCCCCACCCCGCTTGCCGGGCACGGTGAGGACCGGGTACCCGACCAACTGTCCAGGACCGTGGTACGTGATGTCGCCGCCCCGGTCGGTGGATGCAACGGCAGCACCCAGTGCCTCGACATCGACGAGCAGGTGATGGCGCGGCGTGCGTTTCGACATCGTCACGACATGGTCGTGTTCGAGGAGCAGGAGGTGATCGCGGTTGCTGTGGTCGCGCAGCTGCTGCTGCAACGCGAAGCCGTCGTCATATTCGACTCGCCCGAGCCAGCGAACGCGCAGGCCCGACTCGGCGGCGGCGGTCCCGGTCAGATGATCTCCGTTTCCCAGTCGCGACTCTCGATGATCGTTCGGATCCGGTCGAGGAATGCCGCTGCGTACGCGCCATCGAATGCACGATGGTCCCAGGCCAGGGCAAGCACACCGACCGAATGGATGGCAATCGATTCGTTGCCGAATTCGTCGGTGACAACGACAGGCTTGCGCTTCACGCCATCGGTGCTGAGGATTGCCACCTGGGGCTGATTGATGATCGGGAACTGCATCATCGTGCCGTACTGACCGGCATTGGTGAGGGTGAACGTCCCCCCACTGAGGTCATCGGGGGTGAGTTGTTTGGTGCGGGTGCGATCGGCGACATCTTTGATGTCCCGTGCGATCTGCCGAAGCCGCTTGCCTTCGACCTCTTTGACCACCGGCGCGAGCAGGCCCTCGAAGTCGATGTCGACGGCAACCGCCATGTTGATCGTGTCGTGCACGATCAGGTGATCGCCGGCGAAGCTGGCATTGAGGTGCGGGAAGTCGCGAAGCGCATCGGCAACCGCCCGGGTGATGAAAGGTAGGTAGGTCAACGAGAAACCCTCGTCGGATTTCCAAGCCGCACTGCGCTGCTTTCGGACCTGTTCGACACGCTCGTAGTCGACCTCGATCGCCGTGAGAACGTGCGGCGAAGTTGCCTTCGACATCACCATGTGCTCGGCGGTGCGCTTGCGGACGTTGTTGAGCGGAACGAGGTGGTCCCCCGCAGCACGTACCGGTTCAGGCGCCGTGGCGACAACTGGCGGTGCCGCCGCAGAGGGCGCAACAACCGGTTCATCGACCAGCGGTGCCGCCGCAGAGGGCGCAACAACCGGTTCATCGACCGGCGTCGGTGGTGCAGCAGGAACAGTGCTGGGCTTGGCCTGAATGACGGCTTCGACGTCGGCGCGCGTGATCCTGCCGCCGAGCCCGGTACCGACGATCTGCGACACGTCGAGCGCGTTGTCACTGATCAGCCGCCGCACCACCGGCGACAAGATCACACCGTCGGGGATGACCTCGTCGACAGCGGCGGACTCGCTGGCCGGAGACGTTGACTCTGGCGGGCTGGGTGCTGCGGGATCGGTGGCCACGGGCTCGGGCGACGGCATCGCAGCGGCCGGTTCTGGCGAATCCACGGCTCGGGGCTCGGAACCAACATCCGGGTCCGACGCAACAGGCTCGTCTGCGTCGCCCACCCGACAGAGGATCTGACCAACCTCGACGACGTCCCCTTCGGCGGCGAGTATCTCGGTCAACACGCCCGCAACCGGGGATGGCACCTCGGAGTCGACCTTGTCAGTGGAGACCTCGAACAGAATCTCGTCCATGGCGACCGGGTCACCAACGTTCTTGAACCACTGCGTGATTGTTCCTTCGGTGACCGTTTCACCCAACTGGGGCATCGTCACGTCTGCCATGGGGATCTCTTTTCTCTTCCGGATGCCGGATCAGCCGTGGAGACCACGGCCGGTGAGCGACAGAACGGTCTCGCCGAACAGTTCGCTCATGGTCGGATGGGGTTGGATGAAGGCTGCGACCTCGTCGACGGTGGCCTCCCAGTTGACGGCAAGGTACCCCTGGCCGAGTTGCTCGGTCACCCACGGACCCACCATATGAACTCCGAGAATCGTCCCGGCCGAACCATCGGGACGTCGTTCGGCGATCACTTTCACGATGCCGTCGGTCTCGCCGACAATCTTTGCCCGCCCGTTGCCGATGAAGTGGTGCTGCGACGTGACGACGTCATAGCCGGCGTCGACTGCGCCCTGCTCGGTGTACCCGGCAAACGCCACTTCGGGGTGGCAGTAGATGCACCACGGGGTGCCGTGGTGGTTGAGCGGAGCGGGCTCTTCACCAAGGATGTCGCGAATTGCAAGCATTCCTTCGGCAAAGGCGACATGGGCGAGTGCCGGAGTTGCGATGATGTCACCGACCGCCCAGACACCGGGCTCCGCAGTTCGACACCGGTCATCCACAACGATGAAACCGCGTTCGTCGAGGCCGACGGCGGTGCCATCGAGGCCCAACAGGTCGGCGAATGGCCGCCTGCCCACCGAAACGATCACCGCCTCGACATCGATCGATTCACCGTCGCCGAAGAACACCGTCGTACCCGAGCCGTCGGTCTTGGGTGAGTGGCCACTGACGTTGACGCCGGTCCTGGTGACGATGCCTCGCTTCTTGAACGAGCGCTGAACGACCTTTGTGGCGTCAGGATCGCAACCCATGAGGATCTGTGGCATCGCCTCGAGCACGGTGACGTCGACACCGAGGTCGCCCATCATCGAGGCGAATTCACACCCGATCGCTCCTCCACCGATCACAACCGCAGACGACGGCAGCGTCGGCATGGAGAGCACCTCGTCCGATGTCATGACGATCCGACCGTCGACCTCGAAGCCAGGGATCGTTCGGGTGACCGATCCGGCTGCCAGGATCACCGCCTTCCCCTGCACAGTCGTGGTGGCGCCGTCGGAGCCAGTGACCGTGACCACCCGGTCGGCGCCGAGAGTTCCGGTACCGTCGTACACAGTGACGGCACGGCGTTCGAGCAGGCCGCTCACGCCCTTGACGAGTTGATCGATGATCGACTGCTTGCGCTGGAGGGTGACGCCCCAGTCGATCGTCGGCGCCGATACGTTCACGCCGAAGTCGGCTGCGTGCCCGACGGTGCGAAAGACGTGGGCGGTCTCCAGCAACTCCTTCGCCGGTATGCAACCGACGTTGAGGCACGTACCGCCCATCACGTTGTTCTCGACGATGCCGATGTCGAGGCCGATGCCGGCGCCGTAGAGCGCCGCTGCGTAGCCGCCGGGACCGCCGCCGATGACGAGTACGTCGTGGTGTGCGTCCGTCGCACTCACCTCCTCAATCTTTGATCAATGGTAACCGGGTGTCACCAGAGAATGAGGGCCAGCTGGAAGGCACCGGCGAGGAGAATCACCAAGCCGCACACCAGGGCCAGGAAGATGAGTTGACGAGTGCTCATGAGGGTCCGAGAGGAGGTTGCAGCATCGGCATGGTCGTCCATCAGTATGGACCTGTCACGGGCGGCTCTGACGCTGTGCTGTCGACGGTGCGCCATGTCTTGATCGCCGCAGCGATCACCACGCTTGGGGTCGGGTGTGGAGGGTCTTCACCTGTGGACGTGGCCACACCGGTCACGTTCGACACCGCTTCGAGCGAACCCGTTGCGTCGGTGGCCGACTCCGGTGCAGCCGCCGACGAGGCAACAGCACCACCCGCCTCCTCACCTGGTGACGACGTGTCCGCCGAGTGGGTTCACGGTTGGACGGGCGATCTCATCGGCGGTGGCCAGATCGACGCCAACGCGCTTGCCGGTCAGGACATCGTCCTGTGGTTCTGGGCACCGTGGTGAAGCACGTGCCGTCGTGAAGCCGGTGCGGTCGCACAGGTGCAGAAACAATTCGAAGGACAGGTCACCATCATCGGCGTCGCAGGCCGAGACGAGCCGAGTGCCATGGCAGCCTTTGTCGACGATCTTGCGGTCGGCGCCTTCCCCCACATCGCCGATGAGGATCTGCAGATCTGGATGCAGTACGACATTCGGAGCCAGCCGTCGTTCGTGTTCATCGACGGAGACGGATCCTTCGAGACGGTGATCGGCGCCATGGGAGAGTCGGGCCTTTCGTCGAAGATCACTGATCTTCTTGCAGCCTGACCCGACGATGATCCCTGCCGACAGCGAAAGCACACAGCGTGAGATGTCCACTACAAGGGGTGATGTATTCTCGGCACGCACATCTGCCGTCGAACTCCGGCAGGGATCGCTCGTGCTCGGAGGGGAGTGAACCACCACCATGGCTTTCCTGACTGATTCGTCCGGACGCTCCGAGGACATCGTTCGTCCGCTGGACCGCAGTGCGCGAGCTGCGGTCACTGCCTTGGCGCGCGCCCTCGAGGTGTTCGATCGCCCTGCGGCTCGGCGCGCCGCCCTTCGCGCCCACCTCGCTGATCGGATCGCATCCGCCGCCGGCATCCCCGTGCAGGATCGTGTTGACGCCATCATCGGATCGATCCTCTCCGAGGTCGGCATCCTGTTGACCCACGCACGCCCTGTCGGCACCGTCGACATCGTCCCCGATCCGGCGAGCGCTGTACTGTCGGCAACGCTGCTCGACCGTCTCCCCGGACTCGAGGGCGCCTCCGACGCGGTCCGCCACCAGTTCGAACGATGGGACGGCTCGGGCGGCCCGCATGGTGCGCGTGGACCCGATATTCCCCTCGCCGCCCGCTTGCTTGCCCTTGCCGCCACGCTGGTGGGACACCCGAACCCCGGGCAAGCACCGAACTGGACAGCGCGTCGAGGCCGGGTCGACGATCTGCTGGGAACTGCGCTCGACCCCGACCTCGGCGCCGCGGCGGCCATCGTCCTCGACGGGGGCGACCCACTGCCGATCACTGTCGAACTCGACGATGTGCTCGAAGGCCTCGATCGTTTCACCACCATCCAACGCGACTCGCCGGTGGAGGCACTCGTGTCCATCGGTGAAGTGGTGCGCGCCGCCGACCGTGTCGACGAGGTGCTCCTCGTCATCGCCGAGCAAGCAAAGCGCTCACTGGGGGCCACCAACGTGTCGATTTGCCGATTCGACCACGAGCAACCCGAGAACCAACGGGTGCAGACCCTGGTCAACGCCGGACCCGGACTCGAAAACGTTCCGGCTGAAGAGTTCCACTCCGATGACGCCCGCCCCGGGCTCAGCAGCCTTCTCACCGGCCAGGGCTTCGTGCGGACGATCCACGACGGCCGAGCCGATGATCGCGGCACCATCTCGCTGCACCGTCGTGGACTCGGCTCCGAGGCGGCGTGGCCGATCATCATCGGTGACGCCATCTGGGGCATCGTCTGGGCCACAACCCGCGACGACGAACCGGTGCTCGACCATGAGCACCTTTCGACGCTTCGACTCGTCTCGACCCATGTGGCCGCAGCCGTCACCCAAGCCCAGCGAATCGCAGAGTTCGAGGAACTTGCGCTGAGCGATCCGCTCACCGGGTTGGGCAACCGACGAGTGTTGGAGGAGAAGCTCGAATCGATCTTTCGACGGTCCCCGATCGATCGCCAGGATGTTGCCCTCATCATGTGCGATGTCGACGGCCTGAAACAGATCAACGACACCGAAGGTCACGCAGCGGGTGACCGCCTGCTCGTCGAGGCGGGTGAGGCGCTGCTCGATGCCGCCGCCCCTGTGTCCAGATCGACGGTGTGCCGGATCGGCGGGGACGAGTTCTGTGTCATCCTCGATGGCGGCGGCATGTTGTCGGCCGAGCCGGTCATGACACGTGCAGTTCGACTCTTTGCCGAGTCCGGAGCGGGCCGCTCGCTCTCGTGCGGAATCGCGTTTGCGACACCCGACATCAGCTCACCGGTCGATCTCCTCCGCGTCGCAGACGAAGCTCAGTACGAGGCGAAGCGACGCCGCAAGGGTCTCCCACCCGATACTCCAGCGGTCGCCGAGCTTCCGGCCCTTGCACACCGTCGTCGCATGCACCGCGAACCCTAGGTCGCGAGACCGATCACACGTCAGCGGCGACGTTTGCGCCGCCTGAGCAGCCATCCCCCGAGTTCGCTCAGCACCACTCCTGCTGCGGCCGCCGCCAGAATCACGATCCACAACGGTGCGGATCCGTCGAACACCAGCCATTGCACGGGTGTCGACTCGGTGTTCTGCACGATGAACGCAACAAGCCCGACGGCTACCAAGGCAGCCGCAAGCAGCTTCGCGTTGTTGCCGGCCGGTCGCTCACCATCGCCTTGAAGCACGTCGTCGGTCATCGCTGCCCTCCTGCATATCCTCGAACCTGAGCGATCGTAGATCGTGTGAAAGGCTCTGGTCATGCGTGTACTCATCAGCGGATCCACCGGCTTCATCGGCGAGGCTCTCGTCCGCCGTCTGGCCGAACTCGGCCATCAACCGGTTCGACTCGTCCGGTCGACGGCACCCGATGCGACGCCGTCGGTCAGCTGGGATCCGGCCGCTCGGTCCATCGATGCCGGCGCATTGGATGGCATCGACGCTGTGGTGCACCTTGCCGGTGAGAGCATTGCGTCCTCACGATGGACCGATGCCCAGAAAGCACGGATCCTCGACAGTCGGATCGATGGCACCACCACGCTCGCCGACGCAATCACGGCCGCCACCGATCCACCTGGAGTTTTTCTCAGCGGATCGGCGATCGGCCTGTACGGGGATCGGGGTGACGAGCGAATCGACGAGACGAGTTCGGCCGCCGACGACTTCGCCGCTGCCGTCTCTCAGGCCTGGGAGGCCGCAGCCCGCCCGGCGGACACCGACCGCACCCGGGTTGCCTACCTTCGAACCGGCATCGTCCTCGACCCTTCGGGCGGCGCCCTGCGCGAGCAGCTCCCGTTCTTCCGGCTCGGTCTGGGAGGTCGGATCGGCTCGGGACGACAGTGGTTCAGCTGGATCTCGCTGCGCGACGAGGTCGACGCAATCGTGCATCTGCTCGGGGCCGACGACGTGGCCGGCCCGGTCAATCTCACGTCGCCGAATCCGGTCACGAATGCCGAGTTCACCAAGGCGCTCGGATCGGCACTCGGTCGACCGACGATTCTCCCGACACCGCGCCTGGCGCTGTGGGCCCGGCTCGGTCGCGAACTTTCCCGTACCCTCCTCGAAGGTGGCGCCCACGTCTCGCCGAATGTGCTCTTGACCAGCGGCTATCACTTTCAGGATCCCGAGATCGGACCGGCCCTCGACGCCATGCTCGGCTGATCGTCAGGTGCTGACGATCCACACGTCGTCGGGCATCGACTGCTCCAGCCGGGCAACGAGCGCTCCGGTCCGAGGCTCGTCGTGATCCCACACGACGATCGCCTCGGTCGCCACCGTGCGAAGCCAGCCGTTTCGTCGGTCGAGCGCCTGACCGGCGGCCCTGTTGTCTCTCGGTACCTTGTTCTCGAGCCGCACAACTGCTGACGCTTCGGACAGCAACTCACGGAAACGTTGCTGCGTCGCTGTGGGCCACTTGATCTCGGGGTCGGGAAAGGGAAGGACTGCGACATAGGGAAGCTCGGCCTCGGCCGCCGCCTCGGCCCCCAGTGTCTCGGCCCCGAGACGCAGACCGGTGAGAACGACGAGGTGCGGATCGAGTTCGGCCTTGGCGAGGAGGATCTCGGTCAGTTGTCGACGAACCCTGTCGGCGATGGGATTGGCCTCGTATCCGCCGAGCTGTGGAGGCTGTACGCCGGCGATCAGAACAGCCGAACCGCTCGGCTTCCATACGGATGAGTAGGTTCCGTCAGGACCCGGCGTTGCGGCCATCGAAGACGATGCGGCTACCGAGGCCGAGGGGGAACGGCCAGTTCGGGGGTCGAGCTCGTCGGGCGGGCCGAGTTCGTCAGGACGACCGACGCCAGTCCGACCGATACCGGTCTGGGCTGCTTCGACCGCGAGTCGGTCGGCGATGTCGTTGTATTCATCGCCAGCATGACCCTTCACCCACGTGAACTCGATCTGATCTTCCCGCCTGCGGTAGAGGTCGATCAGCGGTTCCCAGATGTCTCGGTTGGCCACCGGCTCTTTCTTGGCGTTCTTCCAGCCACGCCTGACCCAACCCTTCCACCAGCCGTCGCGAAAGCAGTTCACCACGTAGGTCGAATCCGAGATCACTTCGACCGGACCGTCGAGAGTGCGCAACGCGTCGAGCACAGCCATCAGCTCCATGCGCTGGTTCGTGGTATCGGCATCGAATCCGTTGGCCCATGGGCCGTCGGGCACGACCCACCCCCACCCTCCCGGGCCGGGATTGCCCCGGCACGCCCCATCCGTGTAAACGACCGTCTTCGCCACGATTGCGACCCTACCCGTGGTTGAATGAAGCAATGATCGATCACTACTCGCGTCAGCTCCCTGACATCGACCCGTCGGAGACCAAGGAGTGGATCGATTCGCTCGATGCCGTGGTGGGAGCGAAGGGCGCTCCGCGAGCCCGCTACATCTTGGCGAAGCTTTTGGAGCGCTCCAACGAACTCCAGATCGGGGTGCCCCCCACCACGTCGACGCCCTACATCAACACGATTCCCGCCGAAGAACAGCCGTTTTTCCCCGGTAACGAGGACATCGAGCGGCGTATCCGTGCGTTCATCCGTTGGAACGCCGCTGCGATGGTCATCCGGGCCAACAAGTCTGCTGACGGAATCGGCGGTCACCTGTCGACCTACGCATCCAGTGCCTCGCTCTACGAGGTCGGGTTCAACCATTTCTTCAAGGGCAAGGACGACGGGCTCGCCGGCGACCACGTCTACTACCAGGGCCATGCTGCGCCGGGCGTCTACGCACGTGCCTTCCTCGAGGGTCGCCTGAGCGAGGCAAATCTCGACAACTTCCGCATGGAGATCGGCGGAAACGGCCTGTCGAGCTACCCGCACCCGCGGCTCATGCCACATTTCTGGGAGTACCCCACCGTGTCGATGGGTCTCGGCCCCATCAACTCGATCTATCACGCTCGGTTCAACAAGTACCTCCATCAGCGACGCATCGAAGACACCAGCCAGAGCCAGATCTGGTCCTTCCTCGGCGACGGAGAGTGCGACGAACCCGAGACGCTCGGCGCGATCTCGCTCGCCGGCCGCTCCGATCTCGGCAACCTCAATTGGGTCATCAACTGCAACCTGCAGCGTCTCGACGGTCCGGTGCGTGGCAACGGAAAGATCATTCAGGAACTCGAAGGCGTGTTTCGCGGTGCGGGTTGGAACGTCATCAAGGTCGTCTGGGGTTCAGCCTGGGACGAACTGCTTCATCGTGACGTCGACGGGGTTCTCCTCAACAAGATGAACCAGACGGTCGACGGAGAGTTTCAGCGATACGCAACCGAAGACGGTGCCTACATCCGGGAACACTTTTTCGGCCCCGATCCCCGCCTTCGCAAACTCGTCGAACACCTCAGCGATCGCGACATCGAGCATCTCCCTCGAGGAGGGCACGATTATCAAAAGGTGTACGCCGCCTTCAAACGAGCCTCCGAGATCACCGATCAACCGACGGTCATCCTCGCCAAAACGGTCAAGGGATGGACGCTCGGCGAAGGCTTCGAGGGTCGCAACGCCACCCATCAGATCAAGAAGATGACCAAAAACCAGCTGCTCGAACTCCGAGAGCGACTGAACATGGAAGTCGAGATTCCCGAGGCGAGCCTCGAGGGCGGAATCCCACCATATTTTCGTCCGTCGGAGGACTCCGAGGAGTACCGATACATGGTGCAGCGCCGCACTGCGCTCGACGGTTTCATCCCCAAGCGGGTCGTTCGGGATCGCCGACCACTCAAGGCGCCGTCCGCCGGTCCGTTCCTCGAGCTGCACAAGGGCAGCTCGGGCCGTGCGGTCTCGACCACCATGGCGTTCACATCACTGTTGCGCGACCTCCTTCGCGACCAGGAGTTCGGTGAGCGGGTGGTACCGATCGTTCCCGATGAGGCGCGCACGTTCGGCATGGACTCGCTCTTTCGGGAATTCAAGATCTACGCCCCCCGGGGCCAGCTCTACGAGCCCGTGGACCATGATCTCTTGCTCTCCTACTCCGAAGCGACCGATGGTCAGTTGCTCGAGGAGGGCATCACCGAGGCGGGCTCCATGGCCTCATGGATTGCCGCAGGCACGAGCTACGCCAACACCGGTGTCCCGATGGTGCCCTTCTACACCTTCTACTCCATGTTCGGCTTCCAGCGGATCGGCGATCTTGCATGGCTCGCTGCGGATGCTCGCACCCGCGGCTTCCTGATGGGGGCCACCTCAGGGCGAACCACGCTCCTCGGCGAGGGTCTCCAGCACCAGGACGGGCACAGCCTGCTGCTCGCCGCCACCATTCCGGCGTGCGAGGCCTACGACCCGGCCTTCGCCTACGAACTCGGCGCCATCGTCGAGGAGGGTCTCGATCGCATGTATCCCGACGGGTCGATCGACGGTGAGGACGTCTTCTATTACATCGCCATCTACAACGAGAATTACGAGCAACCGCCGCGACCCGATCATGTCGACAACCTCGACATCACGTCGGGGCTCTACAAGTTCGATCATGGCCCCGACCTCGGTGCCGATGCGCTTCGGGCCACGATCCTCTTCTCGGGCCCGTCGTACCTTGCGGCCAAGGATGCCCAGCACATCCTCGCTGAGCGCTACGGCGTCGGAGCCGAGCTCTGGAGTGTGACCTCGTACAAGCGGCTCCGGGAAGATGCCATCGACGTCCAACGTCGCAATCGACTCAACCCGTTGGGTGATCGGCTCGTCCCTCTGGTCACCCGCAAGCTCGAGGACAGCGATGGCCCGATCATCGCCGTGTCCGACTGGATGGGTGCCGTCGTCGGCCAGATCAACCGTTGGACACCGCGCCCCATGTCGGTGCTCGGGACCGACGGTTTCGGGCGTTCCGACACTCGTGAGGCACTCCGGTCGTTCTTCGAGGTCGACGCAGCGCACATCGTCGTCACCGTTCTCAACGCGCTTGCCCGCGACGGCGAGATCGAGCGATCGGTGGTCGCCGAGGCAATCGAGCACTTCGGGATCGATCCCGACCGTCCCGATCCGGCGCATCCCGACACCGGGGCCACCACCCTCGGCCGGTGAAACCCGGCACGCTGTGGATCACGGCAGACCCTGAGGTCGACGGGCTCGTCAACTCCGACCCGCTGGCGTTGCTCATCGGGATGCTGCTCGACCAGCAGATCGCGATCGAACTGGCCTTTCGCGGTCCACACCGTCTACGCGAGCGAATGGGCGTTCCGCTCGACGCAACGACGATTGCAACGTGGAACCCCGAGGAGTTCGCAGCCCTGTGCGCCCATCAACCTGCGATCCACCGCTTTCCTGTCGTCATGGCCGGACGCATCCAGGAGTTGTGCAGCCACGTGGCCGACGAGTACGCAGGCCGGCCGGAGCGGATCTGGCAACGCCGCCGCTCGGCCGAGACCGTTGCGGCCAACCTTCGCGCCGTTCCCGGTTTCGGTGATGAAAAGGTCCGTATCTTCCTCGCCGTTCTCGCAAAACGCTTCGGTGTTCGACCGGTCGGCTGGGAGACTGCAGCGGCTCCCTTCGGTGACGCGCTACCCAGGTCGGTTGCCGACATGGGCAGCGCCGAGGATCGCCTCGCTGTGCGCGCTTGGAAGAAGGCCCAAAAGGCTGCGGGAAAGGCGAAGGACGACTAGGCGACGCCGGACAGCGCCGCCCGCTGGCGGTCGAGCCAACCGAGCAGCACCGCGATCGCTCGTGGATCGTGCCGGAGATGGTGTCGGGCACCCTGCACGATCCGGAGATCGGCGGAACCGTGTGCGTCGGCGACTGCTCTGGCATCGAACACCGGCACCGAATCGTCGTCGCTCCCGTGCACGACGAGCAGTTCACGAGGTGACAGACGCGCTGCTGCTTCAGCCGCTCGCACCGAGCGCAGGCCCTCCGACCAGGTCTCGAACGACGCCGGAAAGCGTTCGTCTCGCACGACACCCATTTCTCGGGCCAACAACAACAACTTGCGGGGGTTGCGAGCCCAGTCCTCGAAGTCGGCAGGCGCCGCAACGGCAGCCACCCCACGGATCGATGGATTGGATGCGGCCGCCTCGATCGCCAGTGCTCCTCCCGTCCCGAAGCCCATCAAGAACACGGCATCGACGTCGACCACGGACCGGAGATGGGCAACAGCCCCGTTCAAGTCTCGTAGCCAGCCGTTCAGCGAGAAGTTCCCTTCCGACTCGCCCACACCACGACTCGAGAATGCGAGGGCAACCCAGTCGTGATTGGCTGCAGCGCGGTCGGCAAGTTCGGGAAACGTCGCGGTGGAGTTTGCCCCGCCACCTGCCTCGGCCGGAAAACCGTGAGCGATCACCAACCCGGGCTGGGCACGCTGGCGGATCTCCGCCGGTGTGGCGAGGTGGCAGGCGAGTTGGAGTCCGTCGACCGAGAAACGCTGTTCCACGCGGTGCTCAGTTGGCCGGTTTGTAGCCGCGATTGCGGGCCTCGGCCAGCGTGTCGGGCCCGAAACTCATCGCGAACGGGCTCGAGGCGACCTCGTTGATCTTCTCGATCACGGCTTCGTCGGTCGCCTCGTCGACGTCGTAGACCAGCTGTGTACGTTTGTCGCCGATGTAGCGGAAATGCTCGAAACGGTCGTGACGGTCCATGGACCGGAGACTAGCGGGAACACAACAGCCCGAGGCCGAAGCCCCGGGCTGTTGGTTTCGTTTGCTGGAGATCTCGGATCGCGGTCCTGCTGATGCAGGCGACTCAGGTGTGACAAGTTCCCGAACCAACGACCCGAGGGTGGGTGGCTTGAATTCGCCAGGTTTCCAGCGGCTTGAGGCCTAGCGGCCAGCCACCTCCAAGGTCACAAAGGTACTACTAGGAATTTGGACCACCTCCTCTCTCTTGGTCCCCCCAGTGAAGCACATC
>Ga0181568_10004063_pt1 | contig 13102 bp, 13 predicted proteins | sample 101ome_20_FD_133758 | JGI IMG/M metagenome (GOLD analysis project Ga0181568, IMG submission 133758) | Coastal salt marsh microbial communities from the Groves Creek Marsh, Skidaway Island, Georgia - 101404AT metaG (megahit assembly) | ecosystem: Environmental > Aquatic > Marine > Intertidal... | reverse complement strand
ATTTAGAAAACTAGACGATGATGAATTATTAGAGTTCAGAAAAGCAATTGCAGATGCATTTAACTTAGATGGTGTTTTAAAAGAGGCCACAATAAATGAACGTAGAGGTGGTATGGATATTATTAGAAGAATTGTTAAAAATCATCAACACGAAGGTGGAGTAGATGTTCAGACGGCTAATATGATACTAAAAGTCTATGATAATGTAGACAATAAAACAAAGAAATTCTTAGACCATGCCACATTAAAACAAATAGTGGGTTTAATTATAAAAGCAAGAAGGTAAATATATAATGAAACTAAAAGATATTTTAAAAAAAGAACAACTTATTGAAGATAGCCGAAGTGGCTTTTTGGGTTCATTGCCTAAATTTTCACAACCTACAATAGATGTAAAAGGAAATAAAATTCAATTTAATCTTGGAGTAGGAGCTAATGCAGAGGCATATGGTGCGATAGTATTAGATTTTAAACCTAAAGGAAAAAATAATTTAGAGTTATATAATAATAACAAAGCTGATGTAGATAAGGAAATACCGAAGTGGGTAACAAGTAAAATAAAAATGCCTGCACACAAATCTGAGTGGAGTAACCCAAAGGATACCTGTAGAATTATAGTTAACACAAACTCAATACTTAAAAAACTAAAATAATGAAATTAAAAAAATTACTATCAGAAATAGGTGTAGAACAAATGAAGGTATATAACGACCTAAGAGTCAATGCCTTTACACCAACTCAAGATTTACAAGAAGATGTCGTAGAAGAAGAAAATGGAGTTGTAGTGGGTGATTATCAGACCAAACACTTTGATGTATGTCCTGGTGCAACTGCACTTTATCAAGGTATAGAAGATAAAGTAGAAAATATAGATTTAGCTGAAAGAAGTGCTAAATTACATGATGTATTGTTCTTTGTAGAAAAGCACGTTCAAGAAGATGGATATGATGCTGATGAGTTCTACGGACAAGTTGGTGAAATTATAGGTCATCAAATAATGAAGATGGCAGAAATGATGGGCTTAGAAGAAGAACATCAGTATATTCAAGGACATATAGACTTAATTAATAAAGCAGTAGGATAGTGACAACACTTTCAGACATACTACACGAAATCGTTAACGAACCTCACAACGAAGACCTAAGAAAGTGGTTTGGTAAAGGTAAGACAGGTTCATCAACAGGTGGTGGATGGGATAGATACGGTAGTGATGGTCAGAAACTAGGAAAGTGTGGTGCTGGTAAAGAAGGTGGAGCATACGCCGCTTGTTTATCCAAAGAAAAAGCTGCAAAACTTGGCCCAAAAGGTAGAGCTGCATTTGTAAGAAGAAAAAGAGCAGACCAAAAGAAAGCGGGTGATAGTAAAAAAGGACTTAGTAAATCAAAAGGTAAAAAACCAACATTCTCCAAAACAGGAGCATAATAAAAAAAATAAATGGCAAAAAACGTTATAGTAAAAGTTCGTAATGGTGACTTAAATAGAGCACTTAAAATATTTAAAAAGAAAGTTAATGAGTTTGGTATTCTTCAAGAAGTAAAAAACAGACAAGAATATATAAAACCATCGGCAATTAAAAGAGAAAAAAAGAAACAAGCCATACGAAAACAATATATAGAATTGTTGAAGAGTAAACCAAACAATAGAATTTAGGTTTTCTTTAGAAAACTTATACTTATATCTATAATAACCTAATTATTTAGGTTCCTATCTTATTGGTTAATGAATACCCTCCTATATGAGTGGTGAACGAAAAGCCCATAAAATAAACTTTTGATTGAGATTTCCAATAATCTTAGAGTAACGATAAAAAGGATTAACCAAAATGGCAAATTCAAAACTATTGAAAGAAGCTATTGCTGACGCTAAATCTGTACGTGAAACTGCTATCGCTAATGCTAAAATCGCTTTAGAAGAAGCATTTACTCCACAACTACAATCAATTCTATCTCAGAAACTTCAAGCAGAAATGGAAGAAGAAGAAGAGGCTGATATGGTTGAAGATGCGGGTGATGATTCATCTGAGATTGGAGCTGGTGATAACAAAGAACCACAAGATGGCGAAGTGCAATCAGCTGACGGTGCACATACTGAACTAGATCCTGAAACTGAAGAAGAAACTGCTGAAGTTGGTCATGAAGATGAATCAGCTGAAGAAGTATCTGAAGGTGAAGAGGAAGTAGAAGAAGTTGTTGCTGAAGAAGAAGAGGTAGAAGAAGCTACTATATCTGAAGAAGAACATGAAGATGAAGTAGAAGAAGGATACCACGAAGAAGAAGACGAAGACGAACTTGACCTAGCTGAAATCATCAGAGAACTCGAAGAAGAGTTAGCTGAGATGGACAAAATGGAAGAGGAAGACGAAGTTGAAGAAGGTAACCACGAAGAAGCAGAGGTTGAAGAAGCCGCTGATGATGTGGATGCCGTACAAGACGTAGATGACCCACACTCTTACAATGAGGAAGAGGAAGTAGAAGAAGTAGTTTCTGAAGAAGAAGAATCAGAAGAAGCTGAAGAAGAGGAAGATGAAGACGAAGATGACGACATCGACCTTGAAGAAATTCTACGTGAAATGGGATATGGTGAAGAGGAAGAAGTGGAAGAAACTTATCATGAAGAAGAAGATTCTCATGAAGAAGTATCTGAAATGGAAGCTGAACTTGAAGAAGCTTATGCTACTATCAAAGAACTACAATCTACAATCAACGAAGTAAACCTTCTAAACGCAAAACTTCTTTACACAAACAAACTATTCCGTTCTTATGAATTAACAAACGAACAAAAAATGAAAGTTGTTGAAACATTAGACAGAACAGGTAATGTGCGTGAAGTAAAACTTGTTTATAGCACTCTAGCAGAATCATTCAAATATAACAATGGTACTGTAACGAGAAAACCAAAAACTAAAATAACTGAATCGTTCGCATCAAAAGCTACTCGTTCAACTGCTCCACAGAAAGAAATTATCTCTGAGAGTACAAACGCAATGGCAGAACGCTTCAAAAAACTTGCTAATATAAAATAATTAAAAGGAGATATTAATAAAATGGCAAACTTTGATTTATCAAAACTTATGGAAGGTAAGAATCCTCAGTCAGTAATGTTGGCTGAGACTCGTGCTCTTCGTAGTAAGTGGGAACAAACAGGCCTACTAGAGGGTCTTAAGGAAAGAGAGCAATCTCAAATTTCTGTACTTCTAGAAAACCAAGCAAAACAACTACTAGACGAAGCTACTGCAACAGGTACTTCTGCTGGTTCTGAAGAGTGGAGTGGTGTTGCACTTCCATTGGTAAGACGTATCTTTGGTGAAATCGCAGCTCAAGAATTTGTGTCTGTACAACCAATGAACTTACCATCAGGTCTAATTTTCTATTTAGACTTCAAATATGGAACTGACCAACCAGGTAACCCAGATTTCAACGGAAAGTCTCTTTTCGGTGGTACTGGTAACGACTTAGGTTCAACTGACTCTGCAGTAAACGGTCTATACGGCGATGGTCGTTATGGATATTCTGTAAATGACCAATCAGCGACTATCGCTAATGGTTCATTGACATTAGCTTCTGCTTCTTGGGAAGAAGTAGGATACGATTCATCTCTATCTGCTTCTGTAGCAGACGGAACACTTGCAAAAATCTCTTTTGCACACGCTGGACTAACAAGACCAGACCTAGATGCAGTAAGAAGCTACTATGTTTCTTCTTCTGACTTCTCAGGTGCTGATACTTTCTATCCAGCTCACACTGCAGTAAACGGTTCTAACATCGAAGTATTCGCAAAAACAACTGGTCTTGCATTGGCAGACGGTCTTTTAGTGAACTTCTCACAGCAACCAATTGCTGAAAACAGAGGTGACTTCGAAGACAAATCACCTGTAGTAGGTGGTGGTTCTCCATCAGGTACTGCTCTTGACATTCCTGAGATTGACTTAGAACTACGTTCTGAAGCAATCGTAGCGAAAACAAGAAAACTAAAAGCAGTATGGACACCAGAATTGGCACAAGACCTTAACGCTTACCATTCAGTAGATGCTGAGGCTGAACTAACTTCTATGTTATCTGAGTACATTTCTTTAGAAATCGACTTAGAAATCTTAGATATGTTGAAGTCAAACGCTCTAACTGAAGAGTTCTGGTCTGCAACAATCGGTGAAGAGTACAACAAAGACACTTCTGCTTGGGTTGGTGCAACTAACGCACAAGCTTATACAAAAAACACTTGGTTCCAAACTCTTGGAGCTAAAATCAACAAAGTATCCAACAAGATTCACCAATTGACACTACGTGGTGGTGCTAACTTCTTAGTAGCTTCTCCAGACGTATGTACAATCCTTGAGTCTATTCCAGGATTCGTTGTTAATGCTGACAAAGACGCTATGTCTTACGCAGCTGGTGTATCTCAAATCGGTTCTATGGCTAGCCGTTACCAAGTTTACAAAAACCCATACATGACTTCTAACGAAATCTTGTTAGGTTTTAGAGGAAATAACTTCCTAGAAACTGGTGCAGTTTACGCTCCATACGTACCACTAATCATGACTCCATTAGTATACGATACAACTAACTTCACTCCACGTAGAGGAGTTATGACTCGTTATGCTAAGAAGATGGTGCGTCCGGAATTTTACGGAAAAATTTACGTAAAAGACTTAGGCAACATCTAATAACTTTCGAGTTATATTGGATTACACTTATTAAGGGGTGGAACTTCGGTTCCTCCCCTTTTTTTATTGACTTTGTATTTATATTTTATTATATTTTAATTATGAAAAAACTATTACTATTACTCGCAATTTTACTTCTACTTACATCTTGCCAAAAACCTATTATCACTATTAAATTAGATGATAAAATAAATGAAACATCTGGTCTTGAATTAGTTGACAATGAACTAATAACATTTAACGATTCAGGTGGTAAATCAGAACTATATTATTTAAATAATCTTGGTAAAATTATTTATGAAAGAAAGGTAAGGGGTAAAAATACTGATTGGGAGGATATAACAAAAGATAGTACTCATATTTTTATTGGTGATATTGGTAATAACTATGACAATAGAACCAACCTTAATATTATAAAAATACCAATACATAAAGATAGTACCACATCAGAAATTATTAAGTTTAGGTATCCTGAACAGACTCAATTTAGCACAATATATGACTCATCACAATATGATGCAGAAGGTCTTGTATCCTATGGAGATGATTTACTTATATTTACCAAAAATAAACTTAAAAAAATAACAGAGATATACCGACTACCAAAAATAAGTGGTAAGTATGAAGCGGAGTTTGTTGGTGTGATAGATACTAAATTAATCATTACATCTGCAGACTATGATGATATTAATAAACTATTAGTAATGACAGGAACTCTTAATTTTAAAGATTACCATTTAATAAGAATAAAAAACTTTCAATTAAATAAAAGTTTTTCTATTGAAACTTATCCAATATATGTTGGTAAATCACAAATAGAAGCAATTAAAATCTTAGATTCTACTACTTTTTGGATAACATCAGAAGATGAAGGTAGTGTTGACGCTGCAAGATTATTTAAATTTTATTTGTAGAAATTAAACTAACTTTCCAAAAAAACCTTTCGTTTTTTTATCCTTTATATTTATATGAGTATAAAAGTATAAGAAAAAAGGGAGATAATGGCTACATCAAGAATATGGAAAGGCACTGCGACATTTAGTAGTGGTAGTTCTACCCCATTTGGAACACATGATAGTGATTTACAATTTCAAACCGATGCACCTAAAGTTGCTTCGTGGTGTGCTAAGAGATTAGGATACCCAATAGTTGATGTTGAGTTAGAGTCAGGTAGTTTCTTTGCAGTATTTGAAGAAGCAGTAAGTGAATACTCAGCTCAAGTAAATCAGTTTAATATAAGAAACAATCTAGGTGCTTTAGAAGGACAACCAACGGGTTCAAACTATACAGGTCAGTCAGTTCAAGGTAGTGAAATCAACAATGTAATTACTATTGCAGAGTCCTATGGAACATTAGGTCAAGTTGGTGGTAATGTTGATATTAAAAAAGGAAGTATAACAGTAAATACTGGTTCACAAGAGTATGACTTAAAAACTTTATGGGCTGATGTAAGTGAAAGTGGTGAAGATTTAGCAGTAACAAGAGTATTTCACGAAGCTTCACCTGCAATACAAAGATTCTTTGACCCATATTCAGTAAGTGGACAAGGAACACTTAATTTGGTAGATGAATTTGGATTTGGTTCATTCTCACCCGCAGCACAGTTTATTCTAATGCCTATCTATGAGGATATGTTGAGAATACAACAAATAGAATTTAATGACCAGTTTAGAAAATCTGCATTTACATTTCATTTAGTAAATAATAAACTTCAGATTTTTCCAAAACCAACACAAGAAGATACTTTGTGGTTTGAGTACTATGTTAAAAAAGATTTTAGGGAAGGAAGTACTGTTATTTTACCTAATGTAGTATCAGATTACTCTAATGTTGGGTATAGCTTCAATGAATACTCAAAGATAAACGATGTTGGTAGACAATGGATAAGAAAATATACACTAGCCCTTGCTAAAGAATTATTAGGTGCTATACGAGAAAAATATAGTTCTGTTCCAATACCAGGTTCTGAAGTATCACTAGATGGTGCAGCTTTACGAGCAGAAGCTCAAACTGAAAAAGATTCACTTATTGAACAATTAAGAGAAAATCTTAATGAGGTAAGTAGAAAGCAAAGAATGGAGAATGAAGCTGCTATGGTAGAACAACAAGAACAAATAATAAGAAGAGCACCTTTAGCAATATACGTAGGTTAATAAATGGCGAAATTTTTCAACTCAAAGGATTTAGATTTTCTAAAAACTATTTCTGAGGAAGTAGTAGATTATGTGGTAGCACAATATGTGACCTTATTTAAGGTTTCTGTTGGTGAATCCAAAACTAACTTATATGGTGAAAGTTTAGGAAGAGTATACCACGAACCAGCTAATCTAATGTGTATTGTTGATAGAGAACCTATGAGTCAACAATACGAAGGGTTCGGACCTGATTCTCGTCAAGTATCAGAGTTTAGATTTAATAGACAAAGATTGAGAACTCAAACTTTACCAACCATAACAACTATAAATGGAAATGAAGTTCCAGCAGATGCAATACAAAATACAGTATATGGGTATCCTGAGATAGGTGATGTAATTTTGTTTGATGAAACTTATTATGAAATTTCAAATGTGAAAGAAAACAAATTAATCGGTGGATTACCTGATGTATATGATGATGTTAATAATCAATTTGGTGATGCTAACTTACAAATCTTAGCAACTGGTGTTATGGTAAGAAGGTCACAAGTTCAAATAGTAGATAGGGTGGTGTAATATGGCTTTAGACCCAATGAGAAGACCACTTAATAGAGCAGAACAACTTAAAACTGAACCAAGAAATCAGATGGGTATAAAACTATATGATGTTGACTTGGCTATTGCAGAATATATGACTGATACTGTTGTTCCAACTGTGGAAAGTTTGGGTGAAAAGGTAAAAATACCTGTAATTTATGGTAATCCTGAAAGATACAAAGCAGTAAGAAAAGATGGGTATTTGAGAGATAAAAACGGATCTTTACAAATACCTCTTATAATGTTTAAGAGAAATTCAATCAACAGAGATGACACTATTCCTAACACAATGAATAGAAACTTGTCTTATCCATCAGTATCAAAGTATTCTAAAAAACACAGATACGATAGATTTTCAGCAATGACATCTACTCAACGACCTGTTGAACAATACAATATTACTATACCTGATTATGTGAATATAACATATGAGGTAATCATTTGGACTGACTTTACCGAACATATGAATAAGATTGTAGAGGCATTCCAATATGCAACAGATGAATATTGGGGAGATAAAGAAAAGTATAAGTTTAGAGTTAAAATAGACTCCTTTGATAATACTACCGAAGTTGGTGAAACAGACCAAAGAATAGTACGAACTACATTTACAATGGCAGTATATGCATATCTTTTACCAGAAAAATATGATAATCAACCAACTACTCAAAAAACTCTTACTAATAAAAAAGTAGTATGGGGAACTGAAACAGATTTAACAGGTGGAGGTGGTGTTCCATTCTCAAAACAAAGTTTATATAATGAATATTCTGATGTAATTGACTTTATGGCAGTCCGTGGTTCTCAAGAAGCAACTTATGTAAGTGCAGATTCTATAAAACTATCAAATGTTAGATTACCAAGAATCCCACCTGAATTAAGTGATGTGTTCTCTGCTGAAGATTATTTTAGAGTGTATATAAATGGTGTATTTATTAAACCAGAAAAATATACGTATGTAAAAGCTGGTACTGAAATTAATTTTACTTTTGATACCGGTTCATTATCAGTTGGTGGAAGTTATCCAGATGATTTAATTGCAACAACAGGTTCATTGGGTTATATAGTAGAAAATACAGATGAAATTGGTATAACAGGAAAGTTTATTGAATTATGATAAATGAATTAAAAGTCATATTAGAACAAGTACACGAACCAAATGAGTTTAGATTAATATCACATAATTTAACTCATGGTATTTACTATATTTTTAAATTAGAAAATGTAAAAGTAAAAGATTTAAGATTAGATTTAAGAGAATATAGAAAAGAGCATGCTAGATTTGATGTTTTTGTAAATGGGCAGTATATTTTAGAAAGGGATTATGTTACAGAATATAAAGGAACAACATTTTTTGTAAAATTTTTTAAATCAAATTTTCCTTTTATATTAGATGATACCGATGATATTAAAGTAGAGGGAGATTTGGAGTTATTATGAGTAAACCAAGACCAAATATTGGGGTTGTACCTTTTAATGATAGACAAAGAGTAAAAGACTTGGTTTTAAAGGTACTAGATGATGTTGGAGTATTCGAACATACTCCTGATAGTATATCTTTGGTTAATGAAACTTTATTTGTTCTAACACTTTCTAATAAAAGATTTAATTATGAAGAGATAAAAGTTGACATAGAAAGTGATTATGTTGATGTGTATTTACAAGGAATTAAAAAAACTGCTAATACTTATACAATAGGAGAAGTAGGAACAGATATAGTTATAAATTTTACAGAGAATATTACTAAAAGTCCAATAGACATAGTTAAAGAGGACTTTTTAGTAAAAGGAAAAATAGTGAGTAGATAGTAGATGGCAACATTGATTCAAAGTAAACAGATTGAAGGTATAGTATCCGCGTCTAATATTGCGGGTGATTTTACCGTTGGTGGTGATATACAAGCCCCTGCAGGTACTGCAAGTCTTGGTCAAGCGATTGTAGGTAGTATTTCTTCTTCAGGTCCTATTCTTGGTGTTAGATATGATGATATAGATGGTTCACCTGATATTATTGCAGGTACTAATATTACAGTTGTAAAAGACGGTAGTAATTTTATTATTTCATCTTCAGCAACAGGAGATGCCGATGTAGATGCATTGAATTCCTTTACTTCATCTTATTTTGTTGAATCTTCATCATTTGATACAAGAATAAATGAATTATCTATATCAGGTAGTGCTTCTTATGATGGAGATAGAGTTGTTACAAATGAAAATTTACCAAGTGGTGTCTATAATGTTAATTTTGGTACAACAACTACTGTACAAGAATTTTTAAATGCAGTATTCTTTCCAAGTACAGGTAATACTGCACCATCCATATCAACTGGTAATCAAACTATTGAAGAGTTCGAAAGTAATGGTGCAACAATAACTACTATTTCTGCAACAGATGCAGATGGTGATTCTCTAACGTTTAACACAGGTTCATCTTACACAGATGATTTAGTACGAGTAGCTTCCAACGGAGTTATGACTTTAAATGCAGTACCAACATCGGCATCATTTAATACAGATTTAGTATCTGCTGGTGTTCATGGTCATTTAGTACCAATAACTGCAAACGATGGTACTGATACTACTTCTAAAAATATTTATATTATTGTCACTCCAAATGAAGCACCTGTATTTAGAGAAACTTCGGTAAGTGGTAATGTAATAACATCTGTTACTGCAAATTTAAATGAAAACTCATCCGATGACACATTAGTCAAGAGAGTTTATTTTACTGACGCAGAAAGTGATACAATTACTATATATTCGAGTTCAATTGATAATAATCATTTTGAAGTAATTAAGTATGCTACTTATGTTGATATTTTACAGAATACTTCTTCTTTAGATTACGAACAACAAACTTCTTATACATTTAGTATTAGTGCATCCGATGAACACTATCCAAGTCAAGATTCTAATGCAATAACAACATTACCAATTAGAGTAAATGGAACTGATAACTTAGTACCAACAGTAAGTAATCAAACTTTATCAGCAATAAACGAAAACTCGGCCAATGGAGCAACAGTTGGTACTATTTCAGCTGCTGATAATGAAGGTGATAGTATTTCATTTATTACTTTCTCTCTTTACAAATTATTTTTAGATGGAGTAGAAGTATCTTCTGGTTCTTATGGGGGAACTTCTCAAGTATCAGACCCACATGAAAATCCTTTCCAAATGGATTCGAGTGGTGTTGTGACAAGAAAAACAGGTATCTACCTAAACTCAGATTTAATTAACTCTTATCAGTATAGGGTTCAAGTAAAAGATAATTTTAATAATGCAATATCATCTGCATCTTTGGTAGATGTTCCGATTTCAGATGATACAGGTGCAACTCTTTCTGATAACTGGTCAGCTGGCCCTTATATAAAAGAGTCTGAGTTAGATACAACTACTATAAAGACTACTGATTATGGGTCTACTCAAGCACAATATACCTCAGACCAAACAGGTACATGGTCATCTTCTAATCCATCGATAGTAATAAACTCAAGCGGTCAGTTAAGTATTGGTTTAGATTTAAGTGGGTCCGTGACACAGAGTGGTGAAACTATTGACACTACTATTACATTTACAAGTACTTTTGGTACAACAACTACCGATTCACTTTCGGTAAGTGTAGTTGGTAACGATGCACCAACCACAACCTTTACAAATCAAACTGCTAATTTCTTAGATAATTTAGCTACCACAGGTACAACTATGGTAAGTATGAGTATTACTGATACCGAAGATGATGTACCTTATGATGTTACTTTGGGTGGTACTGATGCATCTGATTTACAATTGGCATTTGCAAATTCTAATTCTTCATCGGTTGGTATTCAAGCAGCAACTAACTTGAGTGTTCAAACTTATACCTACGATATTACTGTTACTGATACTTATGGTGAATCAACAACATATAGTAACCAAACATTTACCGTTGCTGAAAATGATGCACCTGTAGCTTCATTTACAGACCAATCATCAAATTACGAAACTGATAATGCAGTAACGGGTACTTCTATGGTTAGTGTTACTATAACAGATACCGAAAATGATGTTCCTTTTGATGTTGTATTGAGTGGCACAGATGCTAGTTCATTACAAATGACATTTGGTAACTCAAACTCTTCCTCTTTAGATATAGAAGCAGCAACAAACTTATCAGCTGCAACTTACAATTATACACTAACAGTAACAGATACTGCTGGTAAGAGTAATGCTTATAGTAGAAGCTTCACTATAACTGAATCAGCGGCACAACCAATAGTTTATATTTATCGTTCAAATTATGGTAGTGAGGCTGGTCTAAGTGGTAATTACAATGCTCTTATGGGTGCATCTACTGTTACAAGTGATACTCCACCTGAAGTAAGTGCATATACTGCTAATAGTTTATCACCATATAGATTAATTAGTTCTTCATTAGGAAATGATACTATGACTTTAGCAGGTTCAAAAACTATGACAAGAGTTGCAACTTTAAGTGGTTCTCACTTTGATACAATTATTAGTGAGTCTAATCCTTTTACGATGGGAGCTTCGGCAGAACAATACATTATTGTAGCACCATCTGGTTCAACAATGACAGGAATACCAACTTCTATGACAGATGGTTTTGGTGATAATACAGAAGGAAGGTATGTATTTTCTTTAAAAGGTGATGGTGGTCTATGGGGAGCAGAACCATCGGTAATACATTTGATAGATACTGTTGGTTCAATTAATGGTTATGATAAACATTTCGTCATTGGTAGGTCAGGACAAAACGCAGTGACGAGTGCAGAAATAAGAATAATTCCGGCTTCAGGTTCATTACCGAGTTAATATTTATATAGGGAGAAGAATACAAGATGCCATCATTTAATAGTAAAGTCCAATTATCATCTACCGCAGCTAGTTCAAATATCGTTTTAGCAGATATAGAACGTATTAAAGGTGCGTTTAAGGTATATACATCGGCTGACCTTGCAAGTACAAATATTGCTTATTTCTCAGATGGTCAGATATTTTACTTAGAGGATAGTGGTTCTCTCTACAAAGCTAATGTTACTTATGCGGATTATATTGAAGTTTTAGAAGATACTGTAACATTTGAACCATTTTCATTTGATAGTGGTTCTTTTGTATCCGCTTCCTTTGATGGTACAAATACCCTTACTTTCTTTGGTCAAGACATCTCTGGTTCTGAAAGAGTTTCTCAATCTATTGATTTATCTCCACTAACTGGTTCGTCTGGTGGTAGTGGTGCAAGTGTAACTGTTTCAGATACTGCACCAGACTCTCCATCAGAGGGTGATTTATGGTGGAAATCAAATGATGGTAGTCTTTATGTTTATTATGATGGATTTTGGGTCATTTCAGTTGATACCTCAACTAATTTACCATCAGGAACTATAAGTGGTTCTTCTCAAGTAGTATTTAGTAATATTGGGGGATTACCAAGTGGATTGGTATCGTCTTCGGCCCAAGTAGATTTTATAGAGTATGATGTAGATAAAGCGACACAAAGATATGGACCTCCAACAACACTTGTAGTAAGTGGACAGGGTTTAGGTAGTGGTGGTACTTATGGTATTAATGATGCAACTGGTGTTGCTAATCCTGATTTATATCTACAAAGAGGAAGAAAATATAAGTTTAAAAGACTACATCAAAGTTATACATTTAGAATATTTAGTGATTCAGATACATCAGTAGAATATACAACAGGTGTTACTAAT
>Ga0181568_10004053_pt1 | contig 13115 bp, 12 predicted proteins | sample 101ome_20_FD_133758 | JGI IMG/M metagenome (GOLD analysis project Ga0181568, IMG submission 133758) | Coastal salt marsh microbial communities from the Groves Creek Marsh, Skidaway Island, Georgia - 101404AT metaG (megahit assembly) | ecosystem: Environmental > Aquatic > Marine > Intertidal... | reverse complement strand
TGAAAACAATGCAGCTTATAAGCAGCAAGTTATGGCCCCAAAATTTCTCGGTTGGAAAACATACGATAACAACTTTAAAACTTGGGGCGAAGTTTCTGATTTTGATAAACCACACCTGGATGGCGTAGAGAGCGATGCTCTGAAAATCAATTATTATTCGCCAAAAATTAATGGTTTCCAATTCAGTTATTCACTGACTCCGGATGCTTCCGACACCAGCGGTGACACTGGTCTCTATGACGCCTCTGGAAAGGGTAGCTCTTCCGCAATGGGCGTAAAATATTCTGGAAAGATCAGCGGTATGAAGGTCGAGGCTTCCTATGGCATCAACGAGCTTGATGAGGATACTGGGGTAAATCCTCGCGAAGATTCTGCTATCGGCCTGTCTGTAAGTACTGGTGACGTCACTGTTGGTGGCACCAGCTTCACCAAAGATGCCAACGGAACAGAAACAAATGTTTTGCATTATGGTATCGCTTACAAGCTGTCCAAAGGTCACACAGTTGGCTTGGCAATGCACACTCAAGATAAGGACAATGGCGCCGACGTCGATATCATGGCATTGGGTGGAAACGTTAAGCTAGGAGCTGGCACCAAACTTACCTACTCCTATGAAACGGTTGAAGACAGCGTAGCTGGCGATAGCACCTTTATGGGTGTCGGCCTACTCCTTAAATTCTAAACTCCTCAGAGCTTAGACTACGCGATGGCGGGGCCTCGGCCCCGCCATTTTTTTGCTACACCGTAGCCAAAAGGGCATAGCCTAAATGCAAATATTTTAGGCTGAAAGAGCTGATCTCGTCTCAGCGATTTTCAAATCTTCTCTCAGATTCCGGCCCGCCCAGAAATAGTGAAAGCAGCCCCATAGATTGATGGACACCACGGCAATCAGTGCATAGCGCAGACCGTCCACGCCATAATCGGCGGAGAAATAATCGGATAAAATGCCGACCAATTGGGGTCCGAAACCGAGGCCGATAATATTGATGCAAAACAATAAGAGCGCGGAGCCGAGCGCGCGCCGCGCCGGTGGCAACAGGCTTTGATTGAGCGCAAAGCTGACCGACAGGTAAAACCCGCCAAAGAAAGATGTAATGCTGGTCAATATAATCGCCGTCAGCAAATCCGTGGTCAGATAATACCAAATGGCAATCGGCAATATCGCCAATTTGACACCGGCAGTGAGCCACACATACATGCGCTTGTCGCGCTGCGCCAAACGGTCGGCCAGCCAGCCGCCCGATAATGTGCCGATACCGCCAATCACGCCGCCAATCAGCGCCAATAAAGTGCCGGTCTCTCCGGCTGACAGGCCGAGAATGCGGCGGAAGTAAACGCCGTTCCAATAGAGCGCGCCATAGCCGACAAACACCACCAAAGTGGTGCCGATAACGATATGGCGCAGGCTCGGTATCGCCATCATGATTTTGAACGTGTCCCATATTTCGGCGAAAATATTTTTCGGCATGGGTTTGGGCGCTTGCATGCGGGCCGGTTCTTTAACGGTGAAGAACATGAGAAGGCCGAGAATAACACCGGGCAGGCCGACGACAAAAAACGCAATGCGCCAGCCATACCATTCATCAATCCAGCCGCCGACCAGAAAGCCCAGCAATACGCCGATATTAATGCCGGCCGCATATATGCCCATAGCGGTGGCGCGTTTTTCCGGCGGGTAAAGGTCTGAAATCATGGAATGGCTGGGCGGGCTGGAACCGGCCTCGCCAATACCGACGCCGATGCGCGCCAATGCCAATTGCAGATAAGAGCCGGCCAAACCGCACAGCGCCGTCATGCCCGACCAGACAATTACCGATATGGCGATGATGTTGCGGCGCGAATAGCGGTCGGCCAAAATGGCGATGGGAATGCCCAAAGTGGCATAAAAAATAGCAAAGCTGAGGCCGATGAGAAAACCCAATTGGGTGTCCGACAACATCAGCTCCAATTTAATGCTCTCGGCCAAAATCGATACGATTTGCCGGTCTACATGGCTGGAAGCGTAAATCGCTACCAGCATGGCCAATGTATAATTGCGGGTTTTATTGGAAATAACCGGACCGCTGTCCGCTTGTGCGCTCATAATGGTTCCCCCATTGGCAAAACAATAGGTCAGAAGCGTGGCTTTGGCGAGTTAGAAATAATAGGTGAGGCGGAAACGCATAAAGTCCTCATCGGCCAATGCGGCGGCGAAGCCATCTTGCGCGCCGTCATCATCGGCGCCCACCTTGTCTTGAAAGCGCGCTTCCAATATCGCCTTAAAACTGCGTCCGAGGCGGCGCTCGGCTTCCAGGGAAATCGATGTGCTGTCCGTGTCGAGGTCAATCAACCCGCCCAATAAAATAGCGGTTGATTGCGGGTCATTGGCGGTCCAGCGCAGGCCGATGCCGATATCATTGCCGAATGGATGCGGCGCTTTTTGTTTGCGCTCGTCATACATATATTCGGCGACCAGCCCCAGATCCGTGCCGCTATCGAAAAAATTGTAAAACGTATATTCAATACCGCCCGTGGCGCGGTCGGTTTGCACTTCGGCAATATCCATGTCGAGGCTTGGCCGATTGTCAAAGCGCGGGTCGGGCAAATGCCGGTTTTGTGTCGATTGCGTGGCTTCCAATTTCAACAGCCATGAGCCCAATGTTGCCTGCACATCGAGACCGGCTTGTGTCAGATAGGCGTAATACGCCTGCAGCATGGGCAAGCCATTGGCCAGCCCGCTCGCTTCGGGCGGGAAGGGCACAAGCAATTGCGGTTCGCGCGCCGTGCCGTCAAACCAAGACAGGCCAATATCAAACGGCCCAAAATTGTTTTGATAGCGCAATGCATAATCATCAGTGCGCCGCCCCTCGCCGCTTTCAAAATGGCTGGTATTATCATCGACAATAAAACCGCTATTGGGACGACCCGTAACAGGGTCGGCATATTGCCGAATGCGAAAAAACGGCAGTGAATAAGCGCTCAGCGTGCCATAGCGGCTGGCATAGGAAAATTTGACCATGGGTTGGCCAAGTTTTTGTTCGCCATCAATGCTTTCCACATTATCGGTTTGATTGATAATGTCGACGAGATGAAGGAATTCCGTGACCCCCCAAAACTCCTTATCGACGCCCACCGTCGCCTCAAAGGAGCCGTTGACATAGCGATATTTGGCTTCGCGCAAATCGCCATGGCTGCGCTCATGGTCGTGTTGGTCATAGCGCGCAAAAGGTTTGATGATGACGGCATGGCGCCCTGACGGCGAAAAAAATCCCAATTCAATCTCTGCGGCCAGTGAGGCGAAATTATCTTCCATATCTTGATGGCGCGCCGGATTGGGAAAATGGCGCAACTCAAGCTCGACATTGCCTTCAAAGTCAATATCGAGCGCCTGCGACGGCATCGTCATCAGCGCAACAAGCGCAAGCGTGCGCAAAGAAAGGCGCTGCAGCACGGTTTAGCGCGCTCGTTTGAGGCTGTTCTGGGTAAAGTCCTCCGCCGATAGACCGGTGCGGAAAGCATAATCTTCCCAACGCAGCAAAGTGGTTTTCTTGGTCACATGATTTTGCATGAACAATTCATGGGCGCGCCAATATTTATCCAAATATTGTTGGTAGTCGCCGAAGGTCAATGTCTTCAGCAGCGCATTTTTGCGGTCGTAATAGACCACTTTGCGGCTTTGATAATGGGTCGTATCGGTCCATGCCACAGTGCGCGTATAGCCTGAATGTTTATAGAGCGGGCGGCGTTCGACAACATGACAAGTCAACTCACCGCATGGCTCATCGCGCAGCCATTTATAGCTGAACTTGCCGACTTCTTGAGATGAGAAATCCTCAAAAGCAAATTCAGACCCCATAAACGGGCCTGATTTATTGACCGAGCTGATGCGTTTGACGCGCTTTAAGGCGGGCAGATACATCCATTGCTCATCCGGGTCGAGAATATGCGCATAGGTCAGCATGGCGGTGCCGGCAATATCGGCCGGTTCGTCAAAAATCATCATCGACCAATCGCCATCTGTCACATCTTTGTTTTCCAGCGTATTGAAACGCAAACGCCGTTCGCTCTCATCGCCATTGGCATTGGTCAAAACCATTTCCATTTCGCTGGTGGTATCGCCAAAGCCGAGATTGGTGGCATCGGTTATTTCGGCAATCGCCTTGCCGCGTGCTTCCGGCTCATCCGTGCCAGGCAGGCCGGCCCGTTCAGCCAAAGCGGCGTTCGGCAACAAGAAAGCGGCGAGGATGACAAAGCGGGTCAGTTTCAAGGTCAAAGACATATTCGGTCTCCTTTTAAAATCAATCATTCAGCCGCCTGCCCAAGCGGCTCTTGGGTCGGCTCATCGGGGCGCATCGGGGCATTGGGGTCACCGCGCCCGTCAATCCACATCAATAAAGCGGGGAGCAACAGAAAATCCAATATCAATGCCGTCAAAATGGTCAAGGCAACAACCCGACCCAGCATGGCATTAATCAGAAAGGGCGATAGGGTCAGCACCATAAAGCCGGCAATCAGCACAAAGCTGCACACCCACAGCGCCGTGCCGACCATCATAAAGCTATAGCGCACGCTTTCGACCGATGAGTAATTCAGGTCAAAACGGGCATGGCGATATTTCGACAACATATGCACGGTGGCATCGACAATTAGCCCGATGGCCGTGGCCCCGACAAAGGCCGTCCAAAAGCCGACTTCATATGTGTAAAGCGAGAAAAAGCCCATAGCAACGGCCGGCGGGGCAATATTCGGTATCAGGCTGATAAGACCCAAACGCAAGCTTCTGAGCGCCAGCATGAGACAGCCTGAGATGAGGACAAAAGCAATCAATGTGCCGAACGTCATGGCTCTGAAATTGCGTTCACCAATATAAGAGAACATGACGGCTTGGCCGGAAGGCTCGACATGCATACGCTCGGGCGTATTGGCGCTCAGCCATTCAAGGGCGCGGGCGCGCAAAGCTTTTACTTCGGCGGTTGACGCATCATCCAATGTCACCACCATGCGCGAAGCCGATTTATCGACATTAAGTTGGTCGTTCAAATCCAAGCCATAGGGCAAGGACATTTCATAAAGCAGCACATATTGCGCCGCCAATTCGCGGTTTTCGGGCACGGCATAAAAAGCCTCGCGGTCGCCGTTGAAAGAGCGATTAATGCGTTTGACGACATCGGAGAAAGAGGCGACATGCACGACTTCCGGTTGCGCGCGCAGCCATGTGGCAAAAGCGTTCAAATCGGACAAATATTCGGGGTCGGAAATGCCGCCTATATCGGGGCTTTCCAGCGAGTAATTGACGATGTAAATGCCGGTCAAATTATCAGCCGCCCAGTCAGAGGCTTTGCGGAAATCGACCCGCTCGTCAAAATATTCGACAAAGCGGTCATTAAAGGTCAGACGCGGCAGCATGGCGGTGCCGATAAAGGTGACGGCCAGCATGGCCAGCATGAGCGGGCGTCTTTTGGCAATCACCATATTGGCCAGCCATTGCATTGAGCGGCTTTGCCGATCGACTGTTGGGCTGGGCCGCATCGGAAAAATGGTCAAAAGGGCGGGGAATAAGGACATGGATAAAATCCACGCATAAATGGCGCCAATGCCGGCAAAAGTGCCGAGGTCCCGATAGGGTGGTGCATCGGAAAAATTGAGTGAGAACAGCCCGATGGCGGTGGTCACTGAGGTCAAGAACACGGCTTGCGCATTAATGTCGAGACTCTCAATAATTGCGTCTTTTTTGTTTAGGCCGCGCCCCTGCGCCACCAAAGCGGTGATGAGAATATGCACACAATCGGCCACGGCGACGGTGAGGATAATGGTCGGCGCGCCGGAAGCCGGAGGCGAAAGTGGCAAGCCGAGCCAGCCGCCTGTGCCCATCGCCATGCCGGCCGATAGGGTGACGACAATCATCGCCGCCAAAGTGGCGAATAATTTGCGCGTTGTCGCAATCAATACCAGCGCGATAATGACAAACATGGTCGGGGTTAAGGTCGTCAAATCGCTTTGCGCCGCTTCCGAGAACGCATTGGACAGCAATTGCGAGCCGGTCAATTCAATTCTGATATTGGGGTATTTGGCGCGCATTTCTTCATGAATGGCGCGCGCTTTGCTGACGATTTCATTGGTCGCCACCGTGTCGTCAACCGGCGGGCGCAGCGAGACCAACACCGCCGCGGTTTTCTTATCAAGCGATAATAGCCGCCCGGCCAAAAGCGGCTCGTTCAAAATCGTCTCTTCAATATAGGCAATGCGCCGGTCGCTAATATCGCTCGGGTCGGGCACCAGCGCGCGGACTTCCAAATCATCTTCCCCAATGGCGCGGGTATTTTGGAAATTGGTCAGACTGTCAACGCGGGTCGAAAACGGCACTTGCCAGCCCGCCTCGGTCAATTCATAGGCCAGATTGAGCGCTTCGCGGCTGGTCGCATCGTTGCCGTCTTGCGGCTGATAGACAAAAATAATCGTATCGGGGCTGGAATAGGTGCGTTCCAACTCTTCAAATGCCGTCAAATAAGGATTTTCATCGGTAAAGAAATAACGATAATCATTGGTAAAGCGCAAATTCTGCCCGCCGGCCAATGCGGCGACAGCCAGAAGAAGAGACAAAACAATAACGACAAATGGATGGCGGGTAACAAAAGCGCCATATTGCTGCATGGTGAAAGGCATGAAATTCCCCTTTTCTTGTTACAAATATAGGGTTCGCATTTTATTTGTCAAACTGAACAGTTCAGTTTATTAAATAAGTATGTCTGTGCGAATGGAGAATAGAGGTCGACCGAAAGACCGCGGCAAGCGAGAAGCGATTTTATCGGCCGCGGTTGAGTTGTTTATGAGCCATGGTTTTGCCGGTACGTCGATGGATAATCTGGCCGCCGCCGCGCAAGTGTCGAAAGCGACGCTTTATTCGCATTTTGCTGATAAAAGCGCGCTTTATCGGGCAATCATTGAAGGCAAGGTCAAAGATTATCGCCTGCAAGATTTTTCAGCCCGCCTGAGTGGCGATATGGCATGCGATCTGGTGGTGATTGCCTGCGATATGCAGGATCTGGTGTTTGATGATGATGCGATACGCATGATGCGTATGGTGGTTGCCGAAACCCAACAACAATCGCCCATTGTCAAATTATTTGATGAAGCCGGACCGCATCAAGTGTTCTCCAGCATTGCCGATTATTTTGCCGGCTGCAAAGCGCGTGGCGAAAAAAATCTCGGTTGTCCGAAACAAGAAGCGGAAACTTTTGCCAGTCTCGTTATCGGGCATCGCCGATACATATCGTCTTTAATGGGCGTAGAAAAAGTGCCAAGCCCGGCGGCGCGCAAACAGCACGCACGCCAAGCCGTCAGCGCTTTCTTGAATTTACGGCGTTAACTCAATCTTCATAGCGGCGGCGCTTCATATGCGCTGCGATTTTCTGCCGCGCCTCGACAGACAGGCCGAGGCCGATATCGCGTACCGTGCCGTGCAGATTTTCATTCAGCGTTTTGGCGGCGGCTTGCGAGCGGTCAAGCGCAGCGGCAATGGCCTGCGGGTCGGGTGTTTCAGCCATCAAGCTGGCATGAAAATCATTTCGCGCTGCGCGCAGTTCGCGCAAAGCCAGCAATAAATGTGGGCGGCGCGTTTCAAACACGCTTTGCGCCAGTTCTGCATCTTCGCCGTCCAGGTGACGAATGACGCCTTCTTCTGCTCGATCGAGGCGGGTTTCTATCCAGCCACTATCATTTTTAATGGCGCGCCATTTCATGGCCGTATGCCCGGCGGCACCGATGAAAAACAAATTAACGGCCAAAGAAAGGGCGAGAACAGCGTAGATGATTTTTTGTTGGGTAGGCATTTCAAGCTCCTATAAGGGTTCGGTAGGAAGGAACACATCACTGATAATATCGAGCGAGGCCGTCAAATCGCCACCGCCGATAAACGCATCAATCAGAACGGGGGCAGCAAAAATGCCGCCGACGAAACACGCTGCAAGAGCTGTGGCGACCGACCATAGGGCGCGCCGCGGCATGGCTTGCGATTGTGGGAAAGCGATAATATCGCTGTCCAGAAAAGTTTCCATATCTTGCAAAATGCGCGTCTCCACCGCCATATGGTCAGGCAGCAGATCGTCCAGCGCTTCATCAAGCCGCGCGGCGCGGGCCAGTATGGCAGAGGCACGCGCATCGTTTTCTAAGATATGCTGCATATCCGTGCGCGCTTCTTGCGGCCAATTGTCGACTTGTGCGCCATACGCGGCGACCAGTTCTTCAAATCGTTCGAGGGTCATTTCATCACTCATTTTACCGGTTCCAAAAATTCTTTCATCGGGGTCAATGTCTCATTCAGCTTTGCGCGGGCGCGGCGCAATAGGGATTCAAGCGCAGCCAATGAAATGCCCATTTGTGCTGCCGCTTCGGCCTGTCTGGTCTCGCCATAATAAACCAGCTCAATGGCCCGCCGCTGGTCGTCGGATAAGCCATTAAGGGCGTTTCGTAATTGGCGATTGCGATCGGCCACCATATGCGCTGCTTCAATGTTTTCGCGCTCATCTTCCGGCTCGGCAATCGCATCAATATCGGCGGTCGGCTTGCGGCGGCGCAATATATCGATGCAGCGATTGACGGCAATGCGATACAGCCACGTTGTCACTTTGGCATTGCCGCTTTGCCAATTAGCGGCATTTTTCCATACCGATATGAAGACGTCTTGCGCGGCCTCTTCAGCTTCTGCCGGATTGCCCAGCTTTTGCTGACAAATATAAACGACATAGGATAAATGACGGCGCACCAATTCCGTGCCGGCCTGTGCTGCCGCTTTGCGGTTGCGCCCGCCAATCGCCATGAGCAGAAAATCATCGCTCTCTTGCGCCAATAATGTCGGCGTTCGGCGTGTCATGCGGCCATCTTCTCCCAGCTTTGGCTGCTTTTTGATGAATGTCATCAATTTTTCCTCAGTCTATATGAGATCGACAGGCAAAAACCAAAGAATTTCAATTTTCATGGTGAAACCGCAAATCCAATAAACATAACGGCGCGTATATCAAATACTGTCACGCAACATGTGATTAAGTGCTCTCCTCCCCCCTCATTGGAGGCACTTTCGCCCCGTCGCCCCGCGACGGGGCATTTTTATGCCGTCAATAGAGCTTGCAGAGCCGCTTGCCGCGCTGCGACCCCGTCTTTTTGGGCAATGGCCGCGGTCAGGCGTCGGTAAGCTTCAAGCGGCGGCGCTGCGGCACGATGCTTCAGGGCAAATTGTGCGAGCGGCAGGGCAGCAATGGCAAAATCATTGCCGGCGGCGCTGTAAAACGCCGTTAAATAGGCCATTTCTGCTTCGTGGTCGTTTGTTTGCTGCAACCCGCGTAAGCTTTCTTGCAAGGCCGAATTGGCGCTGTCATCGGCGCGCGCGGCAGCCAAAGCGGCTAAAGTCGGCTCCAATGCGAGGCGCATGTCCAGCGCATCAGCCGATAAATCATACTTATTATTGGAAATAGTGGAAGATGCCAGCCAGTGCAGCACATCCTTGTCCCATAAAGCCCAATTTTGCCGCGCCGCAACATGGGTGCCGCGCCGCGGCGCCGCCTCAATAAGGCCTTTGCCGCGCAAAAGGCGAAGAGCCTCGCGAATTACGGTGCGCGACACGGAAAACTCGCGGCATAAATCAGTATCGGCAGGGAATTTTTGGTTTTCCGGCCAATCCCCATGTAATATGCGCGCCGCCAAGGCGGCTGCGACGCGTTCCGTATGGCGCAAGGCATTGCTCATAGCGCATAATTGCCCTAATTCGCCGCTTAGGTCAAATAATAGTAATATTAATCAATCTTAGTGCCGCGCTCTGTCAGCAAATATTTAAGAAATTCGCGATAACGGTCAAGGCGGTCGCTATCGGTGACGGCATTTTCAAAGTATTTTTGTTGAATTTGCTTCAATTCATCTTCGAATTGCAGGATTTTGATTTCCATTTCATCGCGCAATAGGCTGTTTTGGCTTTCCAATTGCTGCAAATGTTCGCTAATGGCGGCTTTACGCTCGGCGGTTTCTTGGTTCAATTGCTCAATTTGGGCGCGCATGGCGGCGACCACCGCGTCGCGGGCTGCCGTCATTTGCGCCAGCATATCTTGATTGTCTGCCCCGTGAATAATATTGCCGGTGCGGATTTCGGCCAGCGTGTCCTGCATGCGCAAAGATAAATCGGCCAACTGGCTGTCGGCGCGCACTTCGCGGCCAATTTCATTATTGGTCGGCGCGTCAGTGCCAAAGTCAATATCAGGCACCGGCCCGAAATGGCCGTCTGCCGCATCATCTCCGTCGCGTCCCAATTCAGCAGCAATTGCAGCGTCGAGATCATCGGCAACATGATGATCGCCATTGCCGTCAATGATTGCTGCGTCCGGCGCAATGGCGTCATTTGCGTCATTGGCGGCTAAGCTGTCATCGGGCATGTCATCGGTCGCGTCGACCGTTTCTGTTGACGTGTTTTCGGAAGTGGCCGCTTCACCGCGCGCCATTGGTGCGCCCTGTGCCGGCGTATCGCCGACCGGATCGGCATCCAAAATAGCGTTGATGGCATCGGCAATTTCGGCCATGCGCCGAATTTCGCTTTCTTCATCAGCCATCAAACTGTCTCCCCGAACTCTTTAAGCAACCACAATGGCATGGAGGCAAATTGCATTTGCCCTATACCGAATCTTATTATCACTTTACAATAATTGCAGGAAATGACCATGACCGCTGCAAAATTTTTTGGGAAAGCGTGACATTCCCATGTCGCAGGATAGCCCACCAGACCAACCGGCCGAGGACCATCCCGGCATTGAAGCTGCCTATGCGCGCTCGCAAAAGCACGACAATGTCGGCATGCGCGCTTTGGCCGGTTTGTTTTTGCTGGAGCATGAATTTCGCCGTGTCCCCGGTCAGCCGCATTTGGCGCGGCTTGTGGTCAATCGGCTGAACCGCTTTGCCCCCTATGATTGCGCGATATTTTGGACCTGCAGTCGGCGCGGCAAAGTTTATGACGTCACCATTTCCGGCATTATCAAAAGCAAAGATACCAAGCCGATTCTCGCCTGGGGGCGCGCTTTGGGTAAGTGGCTCAATAAAACCGGCTATGGCAATACGCAAATCACGCCGCCCATGGTTGATATGGAAAACAGCATGGGTAATTGGCCTGAGAATCTGCCGAAATCGGGTCTTTATGTGCCGCTGCGTGGGCAAGACGGCAAATTGCGAGGTGGTATTGTGCTGTTGCGCGCCGTGCCTTGGGCGCAACCGATACGCATTATGCTCGACCAATTGGCCGAGGCGGCGGCCTATACGGTTGATGCGCTCGATGCCGGTGTGCATGGGCGCGGCGCCAAACGCGGCGGTCTCGGTAAATATCTGACCCGCTTCGCATTTGTCATCTTGCTGGCCTTGAGTTTTCTTATACCCGTGCCGGTCAATGTGGAAGTGCCGGCCAAGCTGGCCGTCTCAAACAGTCAGGCCAATGTGCCGCGTGGACCGGCGCAAATTGATATGCGCGTGCCGCCACAAGGGGCCATGGCTTTGCGTCCCGGCTCGCGGCTCAAGACAAAATATCAAAACACCCAATATGAGCTGGAGGTGGAACATATCACACCATGGCTGGCCGGGCTTTTTGCCGACCGTCAATTGCGCGCTCGTTTTGTTGCTGCGCCGGACGGTTTGGCGCCACCGGCTTTGACCAGCATCACCATTGAAAATGCGTCCATGCCGCTGCCGCTCTATTTATTACGCGGGCCGATTGCCATGATGCGTCGGCTTATGGACCTTGATTAAGCTGCTTGACCAGTGATTTAACGGCGCGCGGCGTTGACGCGCCGGCACAGACCAGAAGATTATTGTCGATAAATAGACGCTGCGCGTCCGTATAATGCAGCGCCAAAGCCGGATGGGTGAGAAACTCCATGCCACGACTGTCTGCTTTAGCTTGGGTTTCATTCAATAAAATAAAATCAGCGCGTGCCGCCAAAGCATTTTCCAAAGAAATGCGGCGCATGGCGTCCGCCTTATCATTGCGGCCTAAATTAATGCCGCCGGCGCGGCTGATAATATCATCCATAATATGCCCGGCGCCCGCCGTAACATTGCGCCTTTGCAGCGGCAAAATGCGCGGCTTGGTTTTCGGCTTTTCAATCGCCGCCATGGCGCCATCGAGTTTTGCCAGATAAGCGCGTGCGGCTTCGCTGCGGCCAATGGCGACGCCGAGACGGATGATTTCCTCACGCGCGGCAGCGAAATTTTGGGCTGCATCCAAAGCCAAAAGCTGAAAGCCCAGCCGTTCAATCAGTGCATTGCGCATCGGGTCAGACCAGCTTGAAACAATGACAATATCGGGCTGTAACTCAATCAAGCTCTCAATCTGCCCATCACTGACCGGAAAAGCCTGCGCCGCTTCGGCATAGGCCGACAAATCAGGGTCGCGCGATAAATGGGTGAGGGCGGCGATTTGGCTTTTGGCCGCAAAAGCCATCAGATAAGGGTCGGCGCATAAATTGAGACTGACAATGCGCGGCAAGCCAGAGGCGGCAAAAGCCGCAGGTGAGAGGCTGAGGCAGACAAGAAAGCTGAGCAAAAAGCGCATGGCGCAGCTTTACCCGTTTTACCCGCTTTGTCCATATTGCCACCATTCGTCTGTTGCGCCGCTTGGGCGTCACGGCTAGCTTGGCGGCATGAAAAAGCGCCATCTTTACCCGCTGCTGTTTGCGACCCTTTTTATCAGTGCCGCCATGTCGCTTATGGTCGGTGATGTCACCGTCAATATTTTTGCCGTGCTTGATTGGCTGGGCGACCGGCTGGGCGGAAGTGCCACTGAAGAAGGGGCTTTTTATAAAATTCTATTTGAGCAAATTCGCGGCCCACGCATTGTTTTGGCCGCCATGACGGGCTTTGTATTGGGACTGGCCGGTGCCGTGGTACAGGGACTGTTTCGCAATCCATTGGCCGAGCCCGGCTTATTGGGGGCATCGAATGGCGCAGCATTGGGCGCGGTTATGGTGATTTATTCCGGCCTCGCCACCACATTATCATTTGCCGTGCCCTTGGCGGCGGCACTGATGGCACTGTTATCGGTCTTGATTTTCCTGGCTTTCGCCCGAAAAGGCGCGTCGAGCTTACGGCACATTTTGGCCGGCTTCCCGGTATCG
>Ga0181568_10004043_pt1 | contig 13128 bp, 23 predicted proteins | sample 101ome_20_FD_133758 | JGI IMG/M metagenome (GOLD analysis project Ga0181568, IMG submission 133758) | Coastal salt marsh microbial communities from the Groves Creek Marsh, Skidaway Island, Georgia - 101404AT metaG (megahit assembly) | ecosystem: Environmental > Aquatic > Marine > Intertidal... | reverse complement strand
CGAATTTCAGCATTAACATCTGCAAGTGGTACAGACTGTGCTGGTGTCGGTGTTAAACTAACTTGTGCTACAGCAACTTTTTGAATCTTTTTGCTGTAATGCAAAGTTGCTAACATGCCTTCGCCAGTTGAGAATTGACGTCTTTCAAGTATTGTAGAAAGATCATTTGCTTCTTGTGCTTCTGGTGAACCGACAACGTTCATAAAATCGTCATGTTGTACATCTTCTAATGTAGATGATACAACAATTAAGCAGTTCTCTGGTTCGTTGGGTACTTCTCTAAAAAGTACAACGCATGGCTTCTCACCATACTTACCAACGTGTTTCATTATCTCTGCCATTATTCTTCTCCTGCAGAAGCCTCATCATCTCCGGCGCCTTCGCCTTCTTCTGCATTTGCTTCTTGTTGTTCTGCAACGTATCCAAGGAATGCAGATAGTTTATCATATACTGCACCTACTTGTGATAGTTCGTTGCCTCTAAATGCACCTCTTTGTGACGCAAGGTCAACAATTTGGCCCAATAGTTGTAAATCTTGTAAACTTACACTTTGCGGAACTTCCGCTTCTTGTCCTTCAACAGGTGCTTCTACCTGCTCTTCGACATTTGTTACTTCTTCTTTAGCCATTTACATAACTCCTTAAATGTGTGTATTGTAAGATTATTTAATAAGTTTTAGGTTAGGTACGGGCATATTCTGGTGTAGTTTTTGCATATTATCAAAATCCAAAGGACTTTTGAAATAAAACTTTTTAGCATTTACACCTATTGTTGTAGTGTAGAAGATATCTTGTGCATTATCTTCTACCCAATCAACTATGGCAAAAGCCATTTCCTGCTCGCCTTCATTCCAAGTTAAAACAATAGACCTATCTAACATTTCCTCATAGGTAAGAGTACCAGCCAACATCTGCCAGTCTCTGTCAGTAAGTTTATTGTTTCGCTTGATCATCATTTTTTAGGATTACCGTCCCAGTCGTGAGTTCTCCAAAACTCCATTGCTTCTTCCCAACGGAAGTAGTCCTTTCTGATATGACACCAGAACCATCCCTTGTGTGTTACTTCTTTTTTATCTGACATTATAATTTTTCTCCTATATCAAATCCTCTGAATCTCATGAATCGAGGAAATCTTAAACTCCACACATCATCACTGTCCTGTGATTGTGTTGCGGCGTCTGCTCTAATCTCAACTATCTGTCCTATAACAGAATCTTGATTAGCCCAAATTTGTTCTCTGTTTTCGTCAGTAAGTCCACTACCAACATTAAGTTTAAAGTACTTACCATCGTCTTCACCTTCTACAACAAGAGCACCAAGTAAGCCTTCGTTACGTCCTGTACCTTCTTCTAATGCAGTTACAGTGAGAGATACTTCTATAAACGGTTTTACTTTAAGCCATGCATGTGAACGTTTACACTTGTATATATCATGTGTAGGCTTAATCATTAAACCCTCATAACCATTTGCAATAGCAGTTTTGTTTAAGTCATCGAACAATGCTTGTCCTTCCGGCTTATCAAAATTTACTACCCAATAGTCTACAACACGAATAGCAGGATCAATGTCTCTGTATTCTTCGAGTGCAAACTTTCTATCCATAGCAGTTTGAGACCCAATGCCCTCTTGGAACTCATCTAAAGATATAATGTCAAAAAGGGCGAGGTATGCGTCTTCCGTTTGGGCGCCTTCTTTTCTATGCACCTGTTTCATGAGTGCTTGGAAGTTATCGCTCATTACCTCGCCGTCAAACACGATGTCGTTGTATTCAGGTTTGCTTAGTGCCTCTTCAATGTGAGGGAAGTTTGTAAGCAGTTTACCGTTCCTGCTGTACAACGTTGCACTTCCATTTTGCACAATAGCAATAACACGAACACCATCGTATTTGTATTCAATAATACATTCGCCTGCAATCTTCTTAGGATGTTTAGCACCATCGTGTGCTAACATACAACCAAATACTGGAATAGTTCCTTTCTTAACCTTGTTTACTGTTTTTTCACTAACACCGCAACGTAGGTCTTTGATCAGTATTCTTCTATACCAATCGTTCCATTCTTCTTGTGTGGCTTTAGCCATTGCAACAAGTATTGCATCACGAGCCGCATGTCCTGTTAGGTAACGACTTTGTAAACCCATTACCAACTTCTCAAAGTCTTCAAACGGCAAGCCTGCACCTGTTGGGTCTTTCTTTTCAGGTACTTGCTGAACACCAAACGTTATCAAAGGGTCGAGTGCTTTTCTCAAACCCCAAAGGAACAGGTTGTTTGTAATATGCTGTTCCACAACAGACTCTTTAAACAGTCTGCTGTTATCTGATTCTAACGTTTGAATAATTTCCCAAGGATTCATTTATGCTCCGTGAGTCATGTGTTCGTATGCTTCTGGACACACATCAATGTCCTCTCCGCATACGCATGTTTGTTCTTCTTCTGGTGTAGGAGCACCAACCATATCTCTGATTTGTGCTTCTGTTAATTTATTTTCTAATGCCATCTTTTCCCTCCAGTGCCATTTGTGCTTCACAGTCAGATAAATCTCTTTCGTCAAGAATGACAAAATCTTTTAGCTCTGCTAACTCAGTTAATTGCTCACCATCGTCTGTGTAAGATGTAGAACCTAAGAAGCAGTTATTAACTACTTTATCTAACATATTCATAGGTACAATAATATTTTTGTACCCGCCTTTGATCATTGCAAATTTAGCCATTATACATCTTCCCTCTTGTATGGAACAGTAATACCAAATGGTGCTACTGGAGGTTCTCCATAGCCACCACCGTGTACAATAAACAGTGTGTCACAGTATGACTCGTCACCCCAACTATCCCAAGGATAACCATCTGTGAACATAATAAACTTCTTAGGCACAATGCCTTCTTCTTTCATGTAGTTGAAACAGCAGTCAAAGTCTGTGCCGCCACCGCCACCTAATTCATATTCTAAGAACTCTTCCATGTTGTTCTGTGTGAATGCCTGTGGATTGTGTACTTCAGTGTCAAAGCAAAACAAGTGAATTTTAAAGTCTGTGTATTGATCCATTATGCCTTTTACTTCTGAAAGGAAGTCACGAGCCATGTCGTCCATAATAGAACCAGACATGTCAAGTGCAATAGCAACATCAATCGTTTGCTCACGATCCATACCAGGCAACCAAATACCTGCGTCCATACCTTTACGTGAAGGTGTTGCAAAAGTGTAATCACTTTTAACTACACTTTGAATTTGTTGAGCAAGTAGTTCACGCCAATCCAGTTGAGGATTAAGAAGATCTTTAAGCAGTCTCTTAACACCTGATGGCAAGTTACCAGCACCAGATACCTTTGCAGAGTTAATCACAGCATTCTGCATTTCGTTACTGATCTGTTGTTTTTCTTCTTCGCTGTATTTGATAGGACCGTTAGTACCATCGTTGTTACCAGTACCAGGTGCATCAACCTCACCTTCTTCACCATCGCCTTTGCCACTCATGCCGTCCATGTGCATGTCAAGGGTGCTAACATCAATAACACGACCTTCTTCTTCTGCTTGACGGAATAAGTCGTCATACACTTCCATCCAGTGCATACCACGATACTTCCAATCATGACAAATCTGTACAAGTTTAATTTCTTTACCTACATTACCTTCAATAAGGTCTGCATTAATAACATAGTCTTGAGCAATGTTACAAAGACGTCTGTCGCGATTACCAACCATGTCCTTGTTCATATGGTCGTAAACATTGTGTAGGACTTCATGACCTACACCAAATATAACTTCTTCTGGGTCAAGTGCGGCAACAAAATTGCGGTTGTAGTAAAAGTTTCTGCCGTCTGTTGCAAGTGTAGGACACCATTTTGTGGCGTCTACAAAGTGTAAACGAGTTGCAATGTTACCAAAGAATGGAACAGACATAAGCATAGCAACACGAGCTCGGATAAGCATATCCTGAATCTCGTTAGATGACTTGTTTGTTTCGGGTATTTCTACCTGAACAACGTCTTGAGTGTTTGTATTATCTGTGCTCATATACTATTCCTAATTCCTAACTATGTATATATTATAGCAAATTTTGGTAGATTGTCAACCGTTTTATATAAGGTTGAGCCCTCCGAAGAGGGCTCGTTTAACACTGAGACAGTTAGGTAGGAGGAGTAGTAGGTGCTCAGTGTCAAAACTCTTATGCTACGATGTACTTGGTGTACCTCTCGGAGAATACCTTGTACACATCTTTGTCAAGATCTGTTCGGATATTGAACTTAATCTTGTAGTCTGTCATAATAGTCTTGAATAACAACACTACCATTTCAGGCTCAAAGTTATCGTATGCAAATCTGATTGCGTTATTAAATGATGTCTTGAACTCCTTATCGGCACCATTCGCTTGATACATTTCGTTGATCTCATAAGTAAGACCAACAACCAGACTGTACTTTGCAGATATCTCATGTGATAATGCAGAGTTAAGTTTCTTAACCTTTGCATCAAAGATATCTTTTACATCAGGCAACTTACTTGCAATACGTCTGTGCTCAATAAACTTACCTGCAGTACCATCACCAACTGCACCTGCAACCTCTGCCTTCTGCTCAAATACTTCTGCAGAGTCAAAGCCAGGAGTGTAAAGCATTTCACTTACATAACTCCAAGAACGTGGAGTAGCAAAAGCCTGTGAGCTGGTCTTAGGATCAAAGTCAAACAAGTCTGACTTTTGGTATGAAAGGTAACCAATTACGTCTTGGTGTATTTGGTTCTTCATAGCCCATTGTTGCCATTCGCCAAAGTCAACATCTAAGTTAATATGACGGAACCTGTTAGCCAACGGTGCTGGCATTCTGTATGTAACACCTCGGTCAGTTTCACGGTTACCAGCGGCAACAATTACAGTGTTCTCAGGTAGAACATACTGACCAACTTTCTTGTTTAGAATAAGTTGGTAAGCCGCGGCCTGCACACTTGGAGGTGCAGAGTTGAGTTCGTCCATAAACAATACGATATGATCGTACTGGTCAGCAAGTTCTTGCGTAGGCAAGTCTGCTGGCGGAGCCCATTCCATTTGATTGTTTTCCGGGTTACGGAAAGGATAACCACGCAAGTCTGTAGGCTCCATAAGAGCAAGACGCATGTCTATCATTAATGAGTTACCGAGATCATCTGTGATCTGGGATACAATGTCTGACTTACCAATACCTGGAGGTCCCCAAATAAAGATAGGTCGGTTTACTTGAATAGCCCTGTTTACGATATTAGTAACTTGGCTGGGTTTTACTGTTAAGTCCATGTTGTCCTCCTAAAGATCATTTCCTAACTATGAATATAGTATAGCAAATTTTTGTATATTGTCAACCTTTTTGAACCTATGTAAGTTATTGATTTTGTTTAAGAAATAAAAAAGGCTACAGAAAGTAGCCTTTTTTGTAGTACCAGAACTGGTATTAGACAGTGCCGTTTGCAAGTGCTTTGTAACCTGCGGCAATAACTGCTCTTGAAGGAGTACCTAAACGATATACGTTTCTGCTTCTACCTTTAGTATCAGTTACAGTGTTAAGATAGATTGGGAAACCTTTGAATCTTAGTGATTGAATAATCGCTTGTGGGTTTCCTGCTCCGAAGTATGCTCTCATCTGTGCAGATGAAAGAGTTCTGCCTTCTTGAAGTGCTGAAAGAACTTTTGATTCTTTAGTCACTGTTGCTGTATTAGTTGTAGTCATATGACCTCCTATTTTTTAATACATTGTTCTGTGCAACATTACACATTACTAAGTATTATACACGAAATAAGATTATTGTCAACCTTTTTAGATATAGTTTTCCCAACTTGGATGACGAATGTCAAAGGGTAGGCTTTTGCGGATATTAACAAGTTCATAGTATGTAGGTCTATAAGGCTCCCGCCGGGGCCGCATAAGTTTGCTACCTTTCTTGGTATTACAAGGCATACAACTGGCTACAATGTTTTCCCAACATGTACTACCACCCATGCTTGTTGGATACACGTGATCCATTGTAACAGTGTTTGTGCTTACAGAAGTTCCACAGTATTGACAAGATAGTCTATCACGCAGTAGCACATTGTATTTGCTAAAACGTGGATATGTGTTCTTGCGTACATAATTCTTTACCATTAATACTGCTGATACTTTGGTTTCGTAACTTGGAGACCTAACAACCCAATCGTCGTACCAGTCTAACACTGTAACACGATCCATCCACATGTATTTGATTGCATCTTCCCACCTTACTGCACTTAATGGTAATAAACTAACAGGAGCACCGTCCTTATTTAAAACTAACGTATCCATGTCTGGCCCTATAGATATTCTGAATATTTTGCTATGTTGTTGCCGTTTAACCTAAACCAACTTGCATCGTTCTCACTGTAAAACGTAACATATTTCTTACCTATATAATAAGGCCAGATCATGTTTTTGTCAAGTGTTATATATGCTCTATGTGAGATATTTCCTACATGTTCGTAGGTAAATGATTCCCATTCTTTATTTGCAACCATATTACCTACTCTGCTTAAACGTAGGCCTATTGTTTGGCCGTTGCTAACTCTAAAATTATGAAACAACAAACGAAGTTTGTCGTTGTCTGAAAATTCTTCTTTGAAACCTGCTTTTTCGAGGTGTTTACATAGTCGTTGATTGACTGATTCTAATATAAGTCGATGTAACTCTGTATGCATGTATTTTATTTACCAAATACATTTATAGGTCATCTTCAGAAACTTCCTCACCTTTGGTTAGTTTGATTACTTTGAAGTCTTCAGTTGAAAACATTTTGTTCAAACGTTCCGCTAAGTTAAAGGCATGTCCTGGATTTGAAAAAGATACTTTTTTATATTTAGGGCCTGGATATGACACTAACGTGTTTAAAGTTCTAAGGTTAATAGGTTGTCCTTGATAGAACACAGAAAAAATTGCGTCAGCACTTAAAACTTGTTCTGCTTTATATTGATTTTTATGTAAAGCCTCAAGTAGTATTGTGGGTTTAGGTCTACTCATAAAATATCTCCTTCACATATATTTATCAAAAAAACATGTGTTAATGGAGATATTTTGTATGTAGTTATGTAACTAAATTCAGCTCTAAAGCCGCCTGCAGGGCATCATCTACATTCTCAAATGACATATATGCTGTTTGATTATGGTACCAATCCTCTGCCTGCCAATCCATAGTTTCGTGTGGTACAAAGTGCCAACCCCATTTAAATACGCAGTTGTCATTCGCCCAACTAATATAAGTTCCTGGTACACTATATCCGTTTAATTTTATCTTGTATTCGAATATATGATTATAGCCACAACCCTCAGGGCACTCTAAACCTTTGCTTTTAATTTCGTTTAATGAAGAGTTTATCACTTCGCCAATATGTTTAGGAAGTCTTTCCAAACTGGCCACCGTCTACTTCTATGGATTGTTGATCTTGCGTAGTTTCGACTTCTTTGATTACAGTGGGAGTCTCATCGAGTACATTAAGCAAGTAATCAATACCTACTGTAAATTCTTTATGTCCTGATTGTTTGAGATTTAAAAGACGTTGTCTTAATTGCTCAAAATTATTCATGTCTCTTTTTTCTATTCAATACTTTGAGACGTTGACGCATTTCATCTTCTGTCTTAAACGGACCTTCGTAACCATACTTGACCAATGTAGCCAACTTAGGACCATGTGCATGTTTCCAACCTTTTTCAAAGTTGATGCAATAGTATCCAGCGGCATAGTAAACATTACTGCCTTCTATCTTAGTGTACAGTGGAACATCTTCCATGTAGTCAGGGTGTGAATTATCTAATGCAAACGGTGTATCGTAGTCAACAAGATGTCCTTTAATAAAGAACATTTCTTCTGTGTTTGCAGGTTGATTAATTTGATCTTCAAAAATCTTTACATTACCAAAGTAACCCCTTACTTCTTTTTTAGTATCAAACTTTACAAGTTCTTTGCCTGTAATGTATGTGTATTTCTCCTGTATATCTTTATTTAAGATACCTAATTTAGACTCTCCTCTATGGACAAGCCAGGCTACATCGGAGATCTGTTGTAGCATTGTTTTGGGTAATTTTTTAATTCTTCCCATCTTTCGTCTCCTTAAATGTGTTTGTTTCGCTGTCTCGAATTCCGACGACTTCGCGTTCCTTATTTATCCACGGTGGCAATTCATGCCCATCAGCGGCTATTGGTCTCCTATATACAGTATCATCTACTCTTTCGTAGATCCATGCATTTTTAGGCTGACCGTTTTTCAAAATCCATTCTGCTTTCTTTACTTCTGCATCATGTGAGTGCCAATCACTGTAGTCATCGGCATGTATCATAGAACCGTCTTTTCTTTTCATTGTGCTCCTGCTTTTAGTATTTCTGAGAACTCTTGTGCTTGGTTACTTAGTCTTTGTAAGTTCCACTGATTGCAGAACTTCATAAAGTGTATGCCTACTGAAGAATTAGGTTGCTTACTGTTTTCTCTTGCTTCAGTAACAATACTGCGACACTCATCTTTAATCTCATCTGGCTGTTCAGTGAGATCAATAAGTATCCTATTACGCTCAAAGTCATCTTTAACTCTGTGTTCTACTTCTTCATGATCAACCCAACGTTGTAACATAAAGTTGTTATAGTTAAAGCCACCTCGCTCTCTATCATCAAATGCTTCACGCATACCTGTTTTATTTCTTGTGCCTTTTACTCTTGCACCTGGGTATGCACTGAATACATTGTCACTACTATCACCTCTTACACACTTTTCAAATAGTGTCCAAGCAGGATCAATTGGTTCTTTTTCTTTGCCTGTTTTCTTGTCAATTACTTTGTCACCTGTCTTAGCATTTACAAAGCCATCAAGTGAAACTATCTGATCTGTTGTGCCATTGTATTGACATACATTAGGTGCAAGTAGTTGATAAAAGTCACTGTCAGTACTAACAATGACATGATTGTCTTGAGGGTGTTCTTGTACCCAAGTAGCAATAAGGTCGTCTGCTTCTGCTACAGGGCATCTAATAACACTACAATTAGTCTTAGTAGCAAAGAAGTTAATCATACTGTCATATGCTTCAAAGAATAATTCATCGTCTTCTATTTGTTTAGGTGAACGTTGATCAGCAATAACTTTTCTATTTGCTTTGTAAGGAGTATAAAAGTCCTTACGCCAACTTCTACCTTCAAGGCAAAATACTACATGAGTACCATTAAAGTCTTTCCACACTTTTTTAATGCTGTTAAACATAATATGCATTGCCATACCAACACGCATATCAATGTCTTTACCGCCGCCAACGTGCTTGGCTCGCATAAACATATTAAGACTATCTACAAGTATATAGTTATTTGCCATGTGTTTTACTCATTTAAAAAATCATCAAATGGTGACTCTTTTAAAGCAGTTTCTCTTGCTTCACTAAAGTCACGTCTTAAATCGTAACGCAAATGTTTCTCATATTGTGTGTAAATATATGAGATTTCATCAGGCTTCATATCTTCTAAGGCAGTCTTAACTACCTGATCTATTTGACCGACAAGACCGGCTAACTTAGTCTTCGCTCTCGTCTCTAATGTCTGTTTTTCTGATGACATCGCTATTGTCCCTTTGTTCTCTCATACCGTAGTCTAAGTCTCTTTTTTCTTGTAGTAATACTGTTCTACATACAGAATTAAACCATTTGTTTACTACATCTTCGTCGCTTGTACCTGTAATGCCTGCTTCACTTAACATTTTAACAAACTCGTCATTCCAGTCAAGTTCGAAGTATCCTTGTACTACATTGTCAGGGTCAATACCCATTCTAAGTACATTTACATAAGGCTCGCCTGCCTCAGTTGCTTCTGCTTTCTCATACTTAGAATTTACTTTTGTAACTCTTGCTTCGAGATCTTCTTCATTCTCAGCATAGTATTTTGCTTCGGCAAGTTCTCTTTCTTTGCCATCTTTACCCCAACTACTTGGGTGCATTCTAAATGGTAACATTCTCTTCTTCATATTAACTCCACTGTATATATTATACAATCTTTTAAACTCTTGTCAACCATCACTTTCCTATAGCATTGCCGTATATGTGAACATGCACACGGCTGGTATAATTATATCCTCTTGCAATGGCCTCATCGGCAATGTCTGCCTCAGTGATCTTAAGTCCTTCCAAGGTGCCACCGACCCCCATAATCCAAACAGGGAAATTACAACCAGCATCACGAAATGCTTTTGTATGTTCTTCGACTTCACGCCAACTTTCCTCACTTCCGTTTACAACATATTTTAATTGCCCTACTGGAGATACTTGATAATATCTACCAACTACATCTGGTTGTATTGCTTTCTTAGGTTCTTCTCCAGCAGTACTCCAAAGTTTAGGACTAATACTCCAATACCATTCTCTTGTACCTGCACCGTTAAACCAGTTGATGTATTCTGCAAATTCATCTGATATTGGTTTAGTGCCATTTGTTTCTACTGTAACATATTGAGGCATGTTATGCCTTTTGTAGAACTCGTCTAACACACTTATCATACCTGGTTGTGTGTTCTTAAGCATTGGCTCACCGCCTGTAAACACCATGTGTACCCATTGCTGAGTAACAGGGTGTTGGAAAGTATTATGGGGTAACAGAGCGGTGAGCTCGTCAACTGCTTCTTCTACAGACCTTTCAGTAATGAGATGTCTGTACTTCTTACTCCATGTATATGAACTGTCGCAACCTTTTTCAAATACTGGTAAGTCTAATACATTAGTTATATCACTAATGTCAATTTGTTCATATGGTAATTCATATGTACTTGGGTCAGTTGGATTATCTTGTCCAAACCCATTACACTGTAAGTTGCATAAAAAGAAACGCATCCACAAACTTGGGATACCAATATATTGACCTTCTCCTTGTGCAGAATAAAATGTTTCAGAATATTTTAAACTCAATGTAATGTTTCTCCCCACCTGTCAGGATCATTAAAACCAAGTTGTTCTAATACATATCCAATGTTCTTTTCGTTAATAGGTTCGTTTGCTTTTTCAAATGCAGTCAGTACTAATTTATGTATTTCGCTTACTTCCACATAATGTATATCACCTGCTTTAATATCTAATAAGCAATCAAACAAAATCATTTCAATACCTGTTGCATATACAATATTTAAATCAACAATCGGCTCTTGTAAGAACTCTTGACTGTGTTGAAATGCATAATCTATAACAGACAAAAATGCACCATCAGTAATGCCTACTGTATCGCACATTACTTCATCGTTTCCAACTGATGTACTCATTTCTATTTCTTCATTTTCGCTCAGTGTCATGTGATCAACTTGTGCATTTATACATGCAATAATTTCTTCGTATGTGATATTGAATACTTTGGATATTCTTTTCATAGAATGTCTGTTGCATACAAGATCAGTAACTTCTTTTATTGCAAGAGCCTTACGTTCAAGTACAATAGTGTTACGTGGGCCTCTGGTGCTAAACTGAATACTCATTATCTATCACACGCATATGATTGCTGAAGTTTTATGTTATCCATAAATTCTTTCTTTGTTGCAGGGTCATCTTTGAATGCACCTTTTAATACAGTTGTTTGTGTAAGGCTACTGTGTGCTCTAACACCCCTGTTCTCTACACAACCGTGTGTTGCTTGTACATAAACACCTAAGTGTTCTGCACCTGTTGCTTTCTGTATCTCTCTAACAATGTCGTTAGCAAGTTCTTCTTGTAATGTACCTCTGGCCGCACACCATTGTGCAATCCTTGTGTACTTACTTAAACCAATCAATTTGTCTGCGGCAATGATACCAATGTATGCAACACCCTTTACAATCTGATGATGATGTGAACACATACTTGTAAGTTCACTTCTTACTACCAACATACCTTCATATCTATCATCGCTATCATTAGGAAATGCTGTAGCATTAGGCATGTTATCATACCTGCCAGCCATTAATTCGTTGATATACATCTTAGCAAGACGTCTACCTGTATCATTACTGTTAGGGTCGTTCTCAGTGTCAATTACAAGTCCTTGTAATACATCTTCAAACTTAACTGCAAGTTCGTCAATCAGTTGTTGCTTCTCACCATCTTCGATAAAGTCAGAGATATTGTCTCCAGCCCAAAAACGTTTACCTGCTTCTTTTAATCTTGCTTTGATCTTTTTACTGGTTTCCAATTGTCATCTCCTCAATTTTCTTTTTAATGGTTTCCATTTCGTCCTTGAGTAATAGTTTTTCTTTCTTGTGAGTTTCAACTTGATCGTCACGAACAAAATTGTTATATTCTTCTGTGATTAATTTGTCGAGGGCTCTATGCCTCTCTTCTAATGTTTGTAAATGATTTGTTAAACTTTGAATACTGCTCATAATACTTTCCTTAGTATAAGTTATTATACATTATTTAGAAAAGATGTCAAGTGGTTAATGACAGTATTTAATACCACCACTCTTCGCATGGAAAAACAAACCATTGATCTTCATCTGTTCTGCTTATTTGTCTTGCACTAAAATCTATATGTGGGTCATCTTCGTCGATGTTTTCAATACAGACTGCGTATGATACGAGTCCTGTCATTGGTATAGATGCTACAATTTTGTCAATTGCTCTTAGAGACATACCTGTGTCAAAGATATCGTCTACTATTAATATTTCTTTGTTTTTGTTTTCTAAGAAAAAAGAAGTTAATTGATCTACGTCATCTTGGTGACTGTCATCGTTGCCGTCACGTAATTGCCATTTGAATACTTCACATGGTATGTCATAGTAATGACTAAACTTAACAGCCATATCTGCACCGCCTCTTAAAAGTCCTACTACAATGTCTGGCTTGTAGTTGTGTACAGCCATTTGTCTAATGATGTCCTTATAATAGGCATCCATTTGCATTTGTGATATGTATTCTTTTCTCATTTTTTAAAATTCTTTTCTTCCCATGCATGGCCATGTGCAACAATATCATCGAGACCATATAGTGGTTCCCAACCAAATGCTTCACGAGCCTTTGTGTTATCTGCAAAAGTTTTAGGTGCATCGCCATCACGTCTTGGTACAAATTCATAGTGTACTGTGGTGTCTAACACTCTTTCAAATGCATTTATTACTTGTAAAACACTCATGCTGTTACCAGCACCAATGTTAAATATATCGCTTTCACCACCAT
>Ga0181568_10004040_pt1 | contig 13133 bp, 16 predicted proteins | sample 101ome_20_FD_133758 | JGI IMG/M metagenome (GOLD analysis project Ga0181568, IMG submission 133758) | Coastal salt marsh microbial communities from the Groves Creek Marsh, Skidaway Island, Georgia - 101404AT metaG (megahit assembly) | ecosystem: Environmental > Aquatic > Marine > Intertidal... | reverse complement strand
CACGTATGCTTTGCTCTCCCATGTCTTTGTATTACATGCTTTATACTGTTCCCAAGTATAGAGTTGTGTGTTATAGAACAGTTGGTTAATAGTACCTACTGAGAGCTCTTTAAGAATCGTCTCGTCGATAAAGTGGATCTTCTTACCAGTGCGAGCAAATAGGGTTAACCAATGATCAGATCCTTCTGGTTGGAATTGTACTGTCTGTAGAGCGCCTTTCTTATATTGGCTAAGTAGTGTCTCTGGATATTTGAAGTATCTTTCATTTTGCCAGTCGGCTTGAGCATCTACTACGGTCATAAATCCGCCTCTACATTTAACTACGTGACGGAATTTACCCTCTGTATAGTTAGACATAACGTCTATTGTAGGGATGTTGGTGGTGTTGATCAATTTACTCATGGTATTTCTTTTAATTACTATACAAATATAATCATTTTCTACGACATAAAAAAATAAAATTGCAAGTTTTTTCACATTTTTTCTGATTGGATAATGGGGCCCTGTCATAATGTGTGGACATATTGCACCTTCTTTCCGTACGGGTACTATTATTAATGTCCATAGACGGGTTGGACATGGTGACCTCTCCTCCTATAATTGCGAAATTGACTGGACAAGCACCGGGCATAGTGGACATGCTCCGCCATTATATTATATTGCTCCGGGATGCTTTGTTTCACACCCGGTGCAACTTTTTTCAACTTTTTTCAACTGGATTTTACCGGGTCAAGTTTTTTGTTTATATTTACCCTATAATTAAAAGTTAAAGCAATGAAAATAAAGAAACCCGACGAACTACTCATTGATGGTTACCTTCCCTATATTGGATTTGCGATGTGGCAAGACGATTCCGATGAGGTAAACAAGTACCTTGATCTCCAAAGGAAGGAATATGGTCCTATCACTACATGGGATCTGAAACAGATCTCGTATTACCACAACATGGCCGAAGAGCAAAACGGATGGCCTTTTAACGGATAAGAGATGATAGATTGGAATCAAATAACACTTGGAGTTGCGTGGCTAATCATATTTGGCCCTATTATAGTAGCTTCTCTCTTTTTGATCAGAGATGGCTATAGGTTAATCAAAGAACAGATTCATGGAAACAACTGATATAAGATTCGCAGACTGGAAAGAGGCTAATAGCTTTGCCTATGAACTTGTTGATATGGGATATAGTGACATCAAAATTGTTGAATATCCCGCATGGCCTCGGCGGGCCAAAACATGGACTGTAGTTACACTAAGTCATCCCGAGGAGGACACCGTCTTGATCCAAAATACTGCACGTACTCGCCCAATCCTTAAAGTAATAACCTACCGATCATGAAAGACAAAATATTCTTTTTCATTTTTATGTTTGCCCAATATGTCCTTATTTGGAAACTGTTCGGCTTTGAATGGGCAGTCTGTGGAGGCATGGCGCATATAATGGCTAAACTATACAGGGGTATGGATTAAAAATAATTTGCGCCAGATTTTTCCGTGTCAAGTTTTTTGTTTATATTTACTATGTAATTAAAAGTTAAAGCAATATGATTCATCTTACTAATCTACAGATCACTAAGTACCGCCGCAAGTACAATGAGGTGCTGCTCAAAAAACTTACCGCTGCCGGTATTATGTTCAGTGAGGTTAGTCGCGGTAATTCACGCCAGATCATGGTTCATCCGCATGAGTTCGAAGTCGCTGCCTTGATTGTGCTGAGCACTTCACACCTTAATAATTAAAAGATACAACAATGACAAATTCAAAACACCCAAACGGTTACCTTCCGAAGATCGCCTATCACATGGCTGATAATAACCATGAAGCAGTTGCACATTTCACTGAGCGTCAAATCGCTCGCTATGGACATTTAAGTTCTGAAGATATGATGTGGATAACTCGTGAAGTTGCAAGTATCAAACGTATCTGGGCCGCTGAAGAACGAGAGTTTAATAGTCACTTAAGCGTTACTCGCTTCTAAAAGATATAGGGTCCCTAGCGGACCCCCTTTACTTCCCCTTTAAATTGTAACGGGAACCCCACCCGAGACCGAGTAGACTCCGTCATGCACTTATTTTTTTTAAGTGGATCCTTCAACCCTAAAGTTTTTTCAACCGGATTTTTCCATGTCGTGGAAATTGTTTATATTTACTATGTAATTAAAAGTTAAAGCAATATGATCCCATTTTGGAAAGATAACGGAACGATGCAATTCTTCAAAGTCGAACAGTTCGACTGGAACAAAGAGACCAACACATTCGTACAAGAGGCAAGCATGCTCAAGATCGGATCTCCAGCAACTACATTAATGCTTACCAACCCAAAAACTGGTAAACGCAAAAGTTTTAAGATGTGTGGGGTTGATCGTAGTTCAGATGAAATTTACGGTTGGAAGTACAAGACCAACTGTGGTATTAAAGCCCTAATTATTAACGACTAAAACTTTTATGAACACTATAATCTTAACAACTCTACTCGTAATGACAGTACTAGTTACTGGCCTCTACTTTAGAGAATGTAAAAACCTTTTTAGAGACTAAAAATAATTCAACCCAGATTTTTCTGTGTCAAGAATTATGTTTATATTAGTACTGTAATTAAAGCTATAAGCATTATGTCAAAAGAAAAAGTAATCATCACCGCCCAGTATTTCGAAAACTATAACGTTGGCCCTGACGGGTTCAATACTTATGGTGATAAGTTGCCCCATTGGAAGCCGAAAGGCGGAGCTAATTTCGTGATCGAGATGGACGTTGACAATCTTCTTTTCTGTGATAATAGAGAAGAGGTGTTCCAAAAGATGTTGGACAAGCATTCAAATGAGGCTTGTCGTTATGAGTACCGTGATTATGAGATCCAATGGCAAGAGCCTCAGGTGTTAGGTACTGAAGATGACTTCTTAAATTCAATGATAGGAGTAGCCTAATGAAACAAAGAGTCGGTTATCTCTATAATAAATAACCAAAAATAATTCAACCCAGATTTTTCTGTGTCAAGAATTATGTTTATATTTGAACTGTAATTAAAAATAAATCAACAATATGAGTAGTATTCAAACCCTCTCTTCAGACGTCCTTCAGAGCCGTCGCGCAGAAACCTTAAATGCACAGGCACTGCGTAAAACTGTAGCCGTTCGCGATCTTAATATCGTTGACGACAAGACTATCGAACTGAATGGTAAACGTCTTGAAATGACCGATAAAGCTTTCAAAAATTTGATTGCAATGATCGGGATGAGCAAGACTTTCGCTAAGAAGTTTGAGAGTCTATTTAATACTGAGACTAAAACGAAATTCATCAACCAGATGAAGAACGCTATGGCCTCTCAACTTAATGAGATCACAATGATTGTCTCTCCAATCCAACGCAAAGTTGTAGGATTTGCAAAGCAGGCAACTGATATGATCTCTCACGACCGATTCCTAACCCTTTCTGACCAGTTGATCGATCAACATGGTTTCGAAGTTACTAACTGGGGAGTTGGTGAGGATGGAAGTGTTACTATTAATGCTTTTAACCCGAAAGCCCAGTTCGAAATTGGACTTCCTGATGAGGTCTTTACTGCTGGACTTACGATGAAAAACAGTCCTCTTAAAGGAATTGAAGTAGCTCCTTACGTAAATCGTATGTGGTGTACTAATGGTCTAACAACCAACTTCGCATCGGATAACTACCAGTTGCACGATTTAACTCCTCAAGCGATGGAGAACTTCTTCCAACATATGGCTGAGTTAAGACGTAATGGATTTGTTCCAACTGATTTTGCGGACACTGTTAAACGAGCTACAAACACTCCTGCATCCCTTTGGGAACTAGAGCGAGGTCATAACATGATCAAGAAACATGTTGGAGAGCGAGCTGATAATTGGATTCCTCTTAATGAGAACTTCAATGCTTACCGTCAGATCAACCAAGATCCTAACACTCTTACTGCTGATCAAAAACGTCGAGCTCGTAGTAACCAATCAATTTGGAGTCTTGTTAATGGTATTACTCACGTAGGAACCCATGCTCCAGATCAGTTAGCCTTCGAGATGACTGATTCAGATTCAACTAACCTAATGATGGGAGCTGGAAATATCCTTGGTTCTAATTGGAATCTTGGAAATGAGATGCCTTCACCATTCGCTGCTAAACTTAGCGCCGAAGATCAAGTTGGAGCTATCTTAAACTAAGAATATTGAAGCCAATAGGATACGGATACAGCACAACACAGTTGATTGCAAAGCAAGGTCTAATCCAATTGGCTTCTATTCCTTTAACTAATGGGCTGCCAGTCAACCCTAAAATAATTTGAAAAAAAGTGCGATATAATTTTTTTATGTCGCGCTTTTTGTTTATATTAGTACTATAATTAAAAACAACAATATGAAAGAGACCATCAAAGACATCATCATCGAACTATCAGACGACACTATCATGATTCGCGACGCGAAAACTGAAGATCTAATTCGTGCTAAAGTTTACCGTCCTTCAGAAGCCGTTGACAAGTTCAAAGAGCTTTGTGACATCTACAAGAAAAAAGTAGGCTTAAAATAATCAAAAACTTTTTTCAACCGGATTTTTCCGTTTCAAGAAAAAGGTTTATATTTATACTGTAATTAAAGTTCACCACACATGATTTACAAATTAGAAAAAACAAATTCAAGCCTGATCAAGGCCATCTCTGTAGAGTCAAACGATGTAATCGAAATGACCTCTACTCACGAACGTTTCGAGCAATGTAATAAGTACCTCAACGATGGTAAGTTGCTCTCAATCTCTGATCGCGGTACCTGGTCTGGTCGTAAAGACTACGAAGGTTACTACAAGCAAGATTCTAAAAAGAGCTTCAAGTTGAAGTTAACCAAATTGGACGATCTTAACTTCAGCGATGACCTCTTTGTCCCCTTAAAGACAAATACTCCTGTTGACGGCTTCTTGTCGACTGATGGAGGCTTCCTGCCTGGAACTAACATTATGGCCGCTGGAGCTCCTGGTGTCGGTAAGACTACTGTTCTTCTGGAACTCCTATACAAGATACGCGAAGCCGATCCAAATAAGAAAGTACTCTTTATCTCTGCGGAGATGAATCAGTTAGACATGGCCCGCTACCTAAAGCGATTCCCACACTGGGGTACCCTACCTATTCTCTTCCTCTCTGATTACAGTGATGGAGATTCCCAAATCGCGATTGAAGAAACCCTTAAACAGGGCTGGGACCTCGTTCTAACTGATTCCTACACAGAGGTAAATGACACCGTTAAAGAAGAAACAGGAATGAGCCGTGGTAAAACAGAAAAATGGTTCCTTGACCTGATGACCCACCATAATAAGGCTAATAATAGTGGAAAGCGATACACTACGTTCGTTACTATTCTCCAGCTCTCTAAAGGTGGTACCTTCGTTGGTTCTAATAAACTAAAGCACATGACTACTGCGATGCTCCACTTGGACTGGAAAGGTTCAGAAAACAGCAGCGAGCGATTCATGGAGTTCTCTAAGAATCGTACCGGTCAGGTTGGTCAGAAGATGTTCTTTAACTTCGACGATGGGGTTGGGTTCGACGAGATGCGATACAAGCGCGACCTGATGAACGAAGAGCTAATTCGCGAGGAACGCGAAAAGCTAAAGTCTGAGGAAGATGCCTTCGACAAGCTCTTTAACAGCCTACCAAGTGAAGCCGAAGCCGTAGAGGAGGTAGAGGAATAATTCTATAACCCAGCGGAGGGGTTCAGGTCTCCGCGCTTTTAATTACAGTCGGGACTGGAGTTGTGGTGACTCCGGTCCTTTTTTTATGCACTCTGGGTAGCCGATGGATTGCAATAGGTCTGGGAGGGCCGTATAGCGTGTATGGATGGCCACTCGGATTAAATAGGCAACCTCTGAAGAATGGAAACCTTTGAACACAATAATATACTATCCCTACGCGCGCGTGTATAGGGATGGCTTGAGGGGGCTTGACTAGGGAGGATGGGTTTTCCTTTAGGGTTGGTTGGGGAGGGGCTTGAGGGGGCTGGACTTGGGCCTGGAGTACTCTCTATATAGAGATATAAAAGGGAGGGGATGACTAGGGAGACTTGGAAGGGACTGGGGAAGGGCTAGACTAATAGAACTGGGACTAGGGAGGGTAGGGGTAGGGTGTCTATATCTTTAAAGGGCTGTTTATTATCCTTATATAGCTGTTATAGTAGATCTATTATTAGGATGTTTATATCTCTATATAGATTTATTTTTTATTGGGGGCGAGCCGTGAGTCTCGCCGACCGGTCCCTTAGGGTTTAAAGAGTTGTGGTGCTTCATCAGGCAGGTTCCAGTTGCACTTTATCCATAGGAGGGGTAGGGTTCCGTCGATTGAGAGGGTTACTCCATGCTCCTGTAGGATCCATTCTCTTGCCGCTTCGGCCTCTTCTAGATTATCGAACCTGTAGCCCTCTATTACGGAGTATTTTTCAAGTTCGGTTATCCATTCTGCACGGTTAGAGGTTTGCCATACATTTGGAAATGCTGTTGTCATTACTTGATCTGGTTGGCAGCTTCCCCATACTACATCGGTAGGGCTGTTCCATGCGATAAAGTAGCTAGTACTATTTGGAAATTCTATATTGTGATGCATAGTCGTTTAGTTTATTTACAAGCCGAATCTAGTTGTTTCAAAATTATATTGGTGCAGTATTTCGTTTTCAGTTAAGGTGTTCTTCCATATTCTAATAGGTCCGAAACGGCCGTCACTGTAGAAGGCTCTTTGTCCCGATGGAATGTTATCACTGTTAATAATTGAACCCCACTCTAATGGCATTTCGTTGTTATCAATAGGAACAGAAGTACCTGCAGTACCTAAAAGCGAGCCATTTAGGAAAATCTTCATTTCACCCTCCTCAACACCTTCGGCTGGGGCCTCAAATGTGGCAGCATAGTGATTCCATCCAAGTTCATTAAAGTCAGATGACAGGAATTGGACATGTCCGCTACCCCAAATATCCATTCTTATCGCCTTGTTGCCGTGCCCACCGTAACGTTGAAGTTGTAAACCCCAAGCCATTCCTGTATTGTTATATCCACCTCCTACAAATCCCCATGTCGTCGGAATGGGAAGTTCTTGATCGGCTTTAAACCAACAATCTATAGTGAAACTCGTATTAGAAAGATCGAAGTTGTTAATAGTACTTCTTGCAATATCGTCGGTTCCATCAAATACAAAAACGCCTCCATTATCGCTGCTATAACTAGCACCGGACTCAAGGGTAGAGGTAAATGTTTCACTACCTACACTGGTTACGGTTGTACCGCTTCCTGGATATGAATTTGGATCAGCAGCATCGACTTTAAATGCTTCTTTATTTAGTCTATCCTTGAATGCATTATAGTTTACATATACCTCTAATGCTGAAAGATCTCTATTGTATATTCTTGTTGCTCCAACACTAGTTGACATTCTAGTTGATGTTCCTCCTAATACAGCGTTTGTTCCTATTTCAAAATTTAGTGCACCATTAGCAAATTCTGCAATATCAACATTTGAAGAGGTCGCGTCAAGCACTCCATCAATATAAAGCTTCATACCGTCCACATCCCCAGGTGTATATGTAAATACAACATGATACCATTTTCCCGGTGTTATAACTGTATTTGAATTAAAACTATTCTGTCCATTTGTTGCATTTCTAAAACCTGCTCTAAACCTGTTATTACCATCTCCTGAAAAATAGTAATCAATACCAACAGCATGACTCTTACATAAAATTCCAGCAGTATTACCAGATAATGGGTTTTGAATAGGTTTTACCCATGTCTCAAGTGTAAATATATCGTCTTTTCCAAAATTAAGAACACCAGAGCCGCTTATAATAGCCTCTGAATCAATACCGTCAAATGAGATTGATCCCCCGTTTGATGTAAGAAAATCTGGACTGTTTAGGAGAGAAGCATTTAATTGACTTGTGCTTAGATCATACCATGTGTTACCATTTCTAGGATAGGACGAGATAAACCCAGCATCTAAATTAACAACCAAACCATCTGTTACAATACTCTCATAGTCACGATTAAAGCATATCTTGTCTTCCTGACCTGCGAAATAAGTTAAGCATTCATCCAAAGTTGTGTATGTTGTCCCAGCAATGGAATTTGTAAGACCTACAAGTTCTGTATCATTCGCACAAGTATATATTGATGGACCACCTGTGGCTTTGTTCAGATAAATTGTATAACCTCCTGAAGGTGGTGTAATTCCATTATAATATCCTGTGGTTGAGGTTGGTCCTTTTCCGACATCTCCAGTTCCAATCCACCAGTTGCCTTTCTTCAGAGCTAAAGATTCAGATCCTGTGCTATATTTTATTGTATTTGCCATTATAAGCCGAATATCCCCCTTTGTGAGTTAGACTCCGACACAATTGGATTATGTTTAAATTTATTAGTCATATTAATAGTCTAAATTACATCTATATATTTAAGGCACAAACCTTCCTATGGTTTGGCTGTAGTTTAATGCTATCTCAGCAGCTGAAAGGGGCCTGTTGTAAACCCTTACGATTGGAATCTTACCGTAGAATTCTCTGCCATCTCCAATTGCTATTAGTATAGTATCTTGGGTTTTCATTGGAGCTTGGTTAAGTACACCTTCATTATTTAGACTCCCGTTGTGGTAGAGTTTAAGGTTTAGTTCTGAGTCTAGAGTTGCTGCATAATAGTGCCACTCATCAAGCTCCATTGCTGCGTCTGTGGTAAAAGCTATAACGTTATTGTAGTTGCTCAAGGCTGAACTATAAGAAGATCTAAATGATGGAGCAGCTGGTGTTGATTCTCCTAGATGAAACCCCCACGCAGGATGGCCGCTGTAACCTCCGTTTTTCTGAAAGATTCTATCATAGGGTCCTGTAAACGTGGCTATTCCTGTCCTGTTTACCCATAGCTCAAATGAAAATACATTTATTTCGGTTAGTGGCGAAGCTGGAATACGTGCATAATCATTAATACCATCAAATGTAATTGTACCGGCTGGGTCTGGCTCAAACCCTGCTCCGTTTAAGAGAGTAGCATTTAATTGACTTGTGCTTAGATCATACCATGTGTTACCGTTTCTAGGATAGGAAGGGATAAACCCGGCATCTAAATTAACAACCAAACCATCTGTTACAATGTCTTCATAATCTTTATTAATGCATAATTTGTCGGATTGTCCACTATAATAATTAAAACACTCGTTTTCAGTTGTATACGATTGACCCGCAATTAAGTTTGTTAGGTTTATTAATTCTGTATCATTTGCACATGTGTAAATAGACGGTCCTCCTGTGGCTTTGTTAAGATATATGGTATAACCTCCACTCGGTGGTGTAATTCCATCATAATATCCTGTGGTTGAGGTTGGTCCCTTTCCGACATCTCCTGTTCCAATCCACCAGTTGCCTTTCTTCAGAGCTAAAGATTCAGATCCTGTGCTATATTTAATTGGATTTGGCATGTTTGCTATATATCAGGAAATTTAGCACTCGTTTTTTCAAATCGATTGGTTAAATTACATTGCAGGTCTACAAACTGTCAAATGAAAAACACCTAAAGTGCCAAATGAAGCCTTATATTGATATTTCCCTTATGCAATTACTGTCACAAAAAGATTCTCACAACGTATTTGGATTCTTGGGAGACCAAAGATTCTGGTCTCATTCTATTGAATCCCTGAGAGGAACCACAATGTCCAACGGATTCAATTTAGTACCGTCAGAACAGCCATCACAATTTCGAATAGGTATTGAGGAGGGTGAAATACCAAACATTAGATTCCAGACTACCGCAAGCATAAAATCCGAATCAGCAGATCTAGAAGACCTATCACTTTTAGCTGATTTAGGATCTTTAGGATTCCAAGGTCCCAGAGATATAGAAATAACAACAATTGTGTCATTTGGTGTTAAAGAACTTCACGATCCACATGATCATCTCTTTAATTCTATTTTGAACATTTCCTCTCCATCCAGAACAACAAAGTCTGAAATTGTTTACGAGGCAAGATGCTCAATGGAAGTATGCGATGTGGTAGATGGGATGCCTACAGAATTAGTTACCCTAAAAGACACAAAGATAAGACTCAACCAAGTTTTTACCCAGGAACTCATTATGAGTCATGATGCGGTTACGTTCAAAGAATTGTTTCTGTATAGGTTCTTTAAAGAAGCTTCCTCTAAGACAATGCAATACATTAAGGAGGGGTGGATAAGCCAAATCAATATTCACCTTGGTTCACAAAAATTAAGGAGAACCCGCCTTAATAGGCATAATAGAACGTGGAGGAATTATGGTGCTTAATTTTTTTAGTTCGCCACATATCCTTACTATTGCAGTCCTAACAAAGAAAATATGGACACTGGAACTAAATATTACATCGAAATAATGGATAACCACAGAAAGACCGGAAGTCTTTTTGGTAAAATTCCATTCTCATTTAAACTTGAAAAGGAAGAAGCTATTTTTATATTCGCTTTAACCTTACTATTGGCTGGATTTGAAACTGGATTTGTTACAACAGCTTTCTTAATCTTTCTGCTTGTGTCCACAGAATACGCTAGAGTGTTTGACTACCGGGTAAAGATCCTAGAGGAAAGCTTGATCAATGAGGAAATGTTCAAAATAGAAATGGGGGAAAACGGAATTGATCCGAATTTCCCCCATGATTCTTTGTCTGTTACTTCAGACGATAGATTAGGATTTTTTAGAGAAGCACTTTATTTGAATAGATCATTTCACTTCCCCAAAAAGTTATCACTTCTCGTAGTATCTAAGAATATCTTTTGAAGCTAGATATTTCTGCAATGCTGCATCAACTTTGCTAGGGTCTAATCCAGAATCCCTAGCAATTCTCATAATCGCTGCTCTTTGAGCCTTTTTAGGGTCTGAGAAGATAGGATTTTGTTTTAGTGACTTAATTAAAGAGAATACAGAATCACCAAGTCTGACCAATTCCTCTTTTCTTTCTTTTGCTCTAGCTGAAGCCTTGCTGATATTGTCTGCTGCTTTGTCTCTATTTTTGGTGTAAGTAGCATCTTGTATCGCTTGTCCTGCCAAAGAAGCCAAAGCGGTTGGGTTTTGCTTAGAGAATTCTTCAAAGTACTTTACAATCTTAGGATATATTGCTTCACTTGGAGTTTCACCTTCACCAGTTATAAGGTTAACAAATTTGTTAGTTGTCCTTGAAACGGTTCCATAAGAGTCAAGACCTAAAGCATCAGCCAATGCAGGAACAGTTATTTCAAAAGCTCTGTCTTCTGCAAAATCACCAAACTGATCGATGTCTGGAATCATTACAAGGTATTTTCCTCCATCTTCATCTTCTGCAATACCTAGTGCTCTAAGGTAAATAGCAGCCATTTGGGGTTTTGATAAGATCTGAAAGTCTCTGGATAAAGCTGCTTTTTCTCCCGAAGTATATTCGATCTCTTCCTCGTCTCCAATTTCCTCATTTACCAAATATTCATAAAGAGAATTCAAATCAAATTCTAATCTATTTTTCCAATCAGAGTAAACTGATTCTAGAACTTCATTCTCTTTTATATATTGTTGTTGGAAATCTTCGAAAAGTCTTATTCTTTTAGTTTTCATATGATTGTAAATTTCTTTATCTATATATCTAATTTTAAAAGGATAGTATTTGAAAACAGCCAAATAAAAACCCATACCTGTGAAAGTATGGGTTTGATTAGATTTGTTTAGAGTTAGATTGGTCTTCTACCACATTTACATCGATGATTTCATCAGCGTTTGATAGTAAGGTTCGGCAATCCGGGCTTAAATGCTTGAGATGTACTTTTTTCCCGGCTTTTTTGTAGCGCTCGGTAATCTTATTTAGTGCTTCTATCGCTGACATATCGACCACGCGACTTTCATAAAAATCAACAATCACTTCTTCTGGGTCATTAGCCACATCAAACTTCTCATTGAATGCTGTAACGGATCCAAAGAAAAGTGGTCCGTAAATTTCATAATGCTTCACACCATTATCATCGATGGTTTTACGTGCTTGAATGCGCTTGGCATTATCCCAAGAGAAAATAAGGGCAGATACAATCACACCTATTAAAACAGCCAATGCAAGGTTATGCAGGACGGCTGTTACTAAAGTTACCAAAACCATCACAATCACATCCGATTTTGGCATTTTGTTAAAGGTACGGATACTCGCCCACTCAAAAGTCCCCAGTGAAACCATGATCATCAATCCAGTTAATGCAGCCATAGGAACAGCCTCGATTAAACTGGAACCAAACATCACAAATACCAACAGCATAACAGAGGCAACAATACCCGATAAACGGGCTCTAGCTCCGTTAGAGATGTTAATGAGAGATTGTCCTATCATAGCGCAACCACCCATTCCCGAGAATAATCCTGAAAGTATATTTGCCAATCCTTGGGCAATTGCTTCCTTGTTTCCACGGCCGCGTGTTTCGGTGATTTCATCAACGATGTTGAGGGTTAATAAACTCTCTATTAATCCTACCCCCGCTACGATAGCAGAGTAGGGCAGTACCAACATGAAAGTATCCAAGGTCCAATCGATATTTGGGATATTGAATGGTGGGAATCCACCCTTTATGGATGCCATATCTCCAACCGTTTTGGTGTCTAAATCAAAGAAAAATACAATTCCAAAAACTACTAATATAGCAACCAAAGAGGCAGGGATCATCTTGCTGAGCTTTGGTAAGCCCCAAATGATAAGCATAGTTAAGGAAACCAAACCAGAAAATAAATACAAGGCATTTCCCGTTAACCAATTTCCATCTCCATCTTGAAATTGGACCAATTGGGAGCTGAAAATGATGATGGCTAAACCGTTTACAAACCCAAAAATAACGGGATGTGGGACTAAGCGCATTAATTTCCCGAGACGTAAAAATCCGGCAGCTAATTGTATGATTCCGGCAAGGATTACCGCAATAAATACATATTCAACTCCGTGAGACTTGGTGAGTGATACTAATACTACGGCTACAGCCCCAGTGGCACCCGATATCATTCCAGGACGTCCACCCAAAACAGATGTGACCAAACCCATCATGAAGGCCGCGTACAATCCTGTTAGTGGCGATAATCCCGCAATCAAGGCAAAAGCAACGGCTTCAGGCACCAACGCCATGGCTACGGTTAAGCCCGAGAGGATT
>Ga0181568_10004034_pt1 | contig 13141 bp, 5 predicted proteins | sample 101ome_20_FD_133758 | JGI IMG/M metagenome (GOLD analysis project Ga0181568, IMG submission 133758) | Coastal salt marsh microbial communities from the Groves Creek Marsh, Skidaway Island, Georgia - 101404AT metaG (megahit assembly) | ecosystem: Environmental > Aquatic > Marine > Intertidal zone... | reverse complement strand
GCGTGTGGTGTTGTGGTGGGCTGGGGGGGGGGGGGTGGACGGGGGGGGGGGGGGGGGTGTGGGGATGGTCGGGGTGCTGTGGGGGGGGGGGGGGGGGGGGGAGGAAGGTGGGTGGGGGCCGGCGGCGGGCGATCGGGGGCGGGAGCTAAGGTGAGGGCCAACGGGAGCGACAGTCCCCGGCGGAGCTGTTACGACCTCTGCGGGACATGACGACACTCGATACGCGAAATGGACGTAAATCACGTCGAAATCGGCCGTCTTGGATCGCGCGACGAGACCAGAGTCGTCGCGACGGGCTGGCGGCCGTCGGCGGCGGGGTTCTCGCGGCTTGGGCCTGCCCCAACTTCGGCGGGTGCGAACCACGCGGGACTCGTTCGGGACGGTCGGTTAGTCAATATTAGAGTACCTCCGTGAAGGACCGAGGGGACGCCTCGTTGGGACTGCTCCGTCCGGGTTCGGGCGGGCGTCGTCGTCGTCGTCGTCGTGACGGCTCGTGCCCACCAGCACGCGTGCGCACGATTTCTTTGAGTTTCTTTCCGCATCTTCCGGAGCAGAGATAGAGTGGATTGTCCGAAAGACCGATCGCGACACCGAAAAGCCCGTCGCACAGTCCACACGGCGGAGGCACACGCGGCTCACACCGCTTCGCAAGGTGGAGGCACTGGCCGCCAACTCTCCCCGCGCGCCCCTCAGCTCTACGCGACTCGCCTCCCGTTGTCCGAGGCATCCACGACGATGAGACGCTCGTGCGACATCAGCACGGTGCCGTCGCCGCTCTGCCAGATACGAGACGCGTCGGGACCGCGGTGCCGCAGCAGGGCGCTCTGCTTTGCCACGAGCTGCCGGTTGCGCTCAGCCTGGCCCTTGCCATCGTCGGCTGGGAGGCCGAACACGGCGAGGATACCACACATGGCGGGCGGGCCTCAGACAGTGGGAGGGAGGTGATGAGACCGGGCAAGGTGTAGGAAAAAGAGGACGAGGGGGGGGGGAGATAAAGCCCGTCCTCACCCGCCCTCTTCGGCCCTCGCCTCGGCGTCGAGCCCCGCCGCCCGCAGCTTCGCCGCGTTCTCCATCCTTGCCCGCTCCCGCCCCCGTTCGATTTCGCGATCGATGGTGCTCTGAAGCTAAAGGGCAGGAGAGTGTTCAACGTTCGCTCGGTGTTCACTCGTGGAGGCTCGTGAGCACCTTCGCCTTGACCCGTCGCGCGGGCGAACCCTCCCTGGATTCCACCGCCAGAGCCGACCCGCCCTCGGTCCCAAGCCCCGTGGCCCGCCGCTCGGCCTCGGCACGGTCCCGGATGCCAGCGTAGTAGGCCCCGCGAAAGGCATCCTCCCGCTGCACCTTGTCTCCTGATCCCATCCAGACGAGAGTGACCAGAACGAGCAGAGCGGCGACCAGGTGCTCGATGCCGACCGTGCCCACGACGTCCTGGATGGACACAGGATGGGCCTTGGTGACCTCCTCTAGCGGCGTCGGGCCGCCCTCGGTGAAGGCTGGGCCGAGGGTTGGGGCGCCGTACTCGGCGGCGGCGAGCTCGCCCACGGCGGGGCCTCGGCGTGCGACGGACAGAGAGACCGTAATAGTAACCAGGGCGGCAACGACGACCAAGGCGAAGGTACGGTCCCACGCGCCGCCGGGGGGCGGGAAGGCCGCGACAGGCTGCCGCTGCTGCAACGTCATCTTGGCGGCGTCGACCCTCACCTCGGTCAAGTTGTTGATGAGGGACACGGCGGGGCCTAGGGGGAAGGCCACGCTCCACATCGACAGCCATGAGAACTGCAACAGCATCTCGAGCTGGTCAAGATGGAGGTCGGCGGCCGGCGGCAGGTTGCGCTGCTCGAGGACCTCACCGAGGCTGCCAGCGCACCCGGCGCGATTTAGAGCAGGAGGGCCATCGAGGCGGGCGCGGAGAGCGCCGGCTTCGGAGTCGTCGGACGAGGCGGCGGCGGCCCCGGCGGCGACCCCGTTGTCGTCTTCCTTGTCCCATACCTTGAGCCCTGGGAAGAGGCGCGAGAGGCGAAGACGCGCCGCCCGGGCCTCGTGGCTCCCGGCGTCGAGGGGCGCCAGCACAGCGTCGTAGTGGCCATCCCGGACGAGACCGGGCCCAGGGGCCTCTGCGTCTTCGACGTCAGCAATTTCACGCACTCGGTCGCCCTCGGCACCACCGGGGGACGCGATAGCACGGTCGTAGGCCGTCTCGTGGGCGAGGCGAGTCCCCGCAGACTCTGTCTTGGCCGCAGCGTTGGCGGCGGCGAAAGACGAGGATGCCGCAGCGCTGCCATGTCCGGCCTCTCCCTCCTCCGCGGCACTGGCCTGGCTGTTTCCAATGTCTCCATGGAGAGCTGATCGCCGCCGCGACTCAGCGACAACAGCCTGGGACGCCGCAGCCGCCTTACGAGCCTCCACAGCCTTCTTTAGAGCCGCGCGACGCTTGAGCCACGCCAACGCCACGGGCATCACCGCCTCCTTTAACTGTCCGCTTACCTGTTGAGACACCAAAAAGGTGGCAATCTGCGTCCGAAGGTGCCAGAAGTCACGTTTGACGAAGGCGAGGTAGAAGAGGCTGTTGTTGCCGTTGAAGATGAAGAAGATGGCGAGTTTAGTCGACAGGGCGGCACGGTGTCTTGCTGAACTACGGTGGAGCTCCCAGTCCACGAAGCGACCGGCAACGCCCGAGTAGATAGCGGCGAGCTGGGGGATGATGAGGCCGTTGACGGTGCCGACGACGATGGTAGACGCGTGGCGGCGGATTGTCGGGTCCCAGTTGACAGCTACGTTTATGCTGCCAAAGGACACTGTCCCGCGCTCGATGCCATCCTGGATGCGGAGCATCAGCGCGGTGACACCCGCCGAGAGAATGAGGAAGAGGACGAGGACGAGAAGAGATACGCGCTCACGGCGGGCGCGGACGGAGATGGGCATGTAGTAGGCCTCGCGCGTCCGCTTCATGTCGCGCTTGATCCGGCGGTCGATGGCCGCCCGCTCGCGGTCGCGCTCTTCAGCGATAGTCTTCTTGTGGCGGGCCGCGCGGTTGTTGCGGTTGATGTTGTTGCAACAAATGAGGAAATGAAACCACGCACGAGGCCCCGCGAGGCCCTTGTTGTCGCCGTAGGTGACGCCGAAGGCTGGCCGGAGGAGAGAGACGAGGCTGTTCTGGCGTCCAGTGGTACCCCGCGGCATGATGAGGGCCTTGCCGTCGGGACCAGCGCCCAGGCCTAGGCCCTCACGCACCCAGGCAAGCGCAGTGGCCTCGCCCTCGGCCGACTCGGCCATCATCCGGTCGATCGTCGTGACGAACTCGGGCCGGACGTCCATCGCGCCCACCCGACCCAGCCCGCGGGTGAGACCGTTTTCCCACAGGTACCCTAGGAGGGATTGCCGCGTCAGCCAACTCGAAATGGTGCACCCGGCCCAGACAACGACAAACGCGCCCCAGCACGCTAAGGCAATCCCGTGCCCCTGAGACCCAGGGGGCAACACCGATCGCCGTGAGTCGACCCCGACGGTGCTCTGGTTGACGATCTCAGCTACGACATCTGTCGTGGCCTTGGGTTGCCCGCCGAAGCTGTCGGTCGTCGCAACGCCTGACCCAAGCCCACCGATGGCCATCCAGCTCGAGCCCACCGTGAGGCCCTCAATGACGATGCCGAGCACAGCGGGATAGATGAGAAATTTGGAATACAATGAGAGGAACGAAAAATAGTATCCTGCGGGAGTGCCATAGACTTGAGCCACCCGCGCCACGGGCTGCTGCAGCCACCGTGTGGGACGCCACACCCACAGCCGATCCGAGCGCCACGGAAACGTCCACGTCGTCAACAGGTGGTGGCGCCCGCCCGTGCGCTGCGTGCGACATATATCGTCGACAATGCCAAGACCCTTGAGTTCCGTCAGATTGACCGCAGATCCGCCTTCATCCCAGAGGCGCGGAGCGGGCCGGTAGTTGGGCGCGAGGGGCGGCAGAGGGGCGCCTGCAGCCACGGCAGCCGTCGGGACCCACGGCTTGTCCGCCACGGTCTGGTCGATGAGCCACGTCTCGAGAGCGTAGCCAAAAGGGAGGTTCGGCTCCGCCCCGGGGTCTGGGGGGGCGAAGTAGTGCGGATAGGGCCACCGGCGGGGGCCTGTTTCGTCCGACCATCCCTCCTCGGCGTCTCTCCGAAAGGCCTCCAGCGGGGCGCCCCGGATGAACTGCCCTTTGCGAAATCCGCCCGGAAAGCGTTGGCGGTTGTGCGCCGCAATGAGCTCCAGGGCGCGCTTCGAGGAGAGAAGGTTGACGCCGCTAATGCTGTTGTTTGAGGGGACGGCGCCGTCGAAATGGACAGTAGACGGGTCACCTGGATGATGCGCGTCATTAATGCCGACAGCAGTGGGGACGGAAACGGACGCATCGGCAGCGACGCCCGCGATCTGATGGATGAGGTCCTTGGACTGACCGGCGATCCGCTTGCCCTTTGCCCGGTAGTTGCTCGACCCAGACCTGTCGCTCGTCCACGTCGACTGCGTCGCAAGGATGGCGCGCTTTCGCTTGGCACTGTCGTCGCCCTTCTTCATGGCTTTAGCCGCCTCATCAGCCCGCTGCCGCGTGGGCATCATCGTGTAGCGACGTTCGTGGATAAAGCTGTCATTGATGAACTTGTCCGGCCGCGGGGACACCAATGCGCGCCAGCCGGCGCGCTCGGCGCGCGTCGCGAGCTTTCCCGCTGGTGCGCTGATCAGGAGGCAGTGCGGCACAAGGTGGGCCGTGGGCAGTCCGCACTTTCGAAGCTGTCCCAGGCCAGGGAAGACAACGACGGCGGGGGGTTGTCCCTTTTTCTCCTGGTGTTTGTCGGTCGCGGTCGGCGTCACGTCGTCAGAATCAACGTCAGCGTCGTCGCCCTCGTCAGCCTCGGCCGCGGGGGGTCCCTCCGGCTCAGGGGCGGGGGGACTATCCTCCTCTGTATGCGTCGGCTCGGGCCCAGTCATTGCCACTGCTGCAGTAGTCGACGAGGAGAGGGGCGCAATCTTGTTGTTCCTCATGCCCTTGCGCTGCGACTCACGCGTTGACATGCCCGCGGCGCGCATCGACGTGGCCGCGGTGACAATGCGCTCCAAAATTACTTCGCTCGAAGCTTTCCGCGTCGCGCCTAGGGTGTCCGCAACGGCTTTGAGCACCTCGGTCGACGCCTCACCCGTAGAGGGCACCGAGAAGGCGAACAGACCGATGCGGCGCATCAGGTGTTGAAGAAATCCGCGTTGCAACACCAGAGCGCACTGGGCGGCAGCAAGGCACAGGTCCTCGAGGTCAACTAGGTCGGCGAGACGGTCGACGCTACTCTCAGGGTCTCCCGACTGGCCGAGGGCACCGCTCCGTTCGTTTACCGCGCCATCAGATGGGGGCCAGAGGCCCGCAGCTGCGGCCCGCTGCAGACCGAGGATCTCCGCGTGGGCCTTCGCGAGAGCCTTCGGCACGTCGGCGATGGACCGCGGGTCATCAAGCGGGAGGGAAGTCGCCTCAACCGTCCATCCGCCACCTGAGGCGGGCAGCCACCGCACAAGGACCTCCATGTCGACCCCACCATCATCGTCGGGGTCTCCCGTCCGCGGGCCCTGGGCCCCGCCCGCCACAGCAGCCGCTAGGGGTGCAAACCCGCCTGTCTGCCGCAGATCTAGCGACTCGGCGACGCCAGGCGCGTCCAGGTCGTCGTCGGCGCGGTTGCCAATGATGCGGAGACGGAGCATCGCCGCCCGGCCCTCCCAGAGGCCAGTTCCTTCGCCTGTCCAGGCGGGGTCCGTCCAGGCGTCGACCGGTACACAGGCGAAGCTCGAAGCCTTGTGCTCCGGCGCCGTGCCCTCCGGGTCGGTGCAGGACCGGGGCCGGGGCCAGCTTCCATTCCAGCCGGGCGGCCGAAGGGAGGCGGGGACGGAGTCGCCCGCCGCCTCCGTCGCCCGAAGAGCGGCTGCGAAAGCCGCCGTGATGCCCGCCTGCGTATCAGGGCCGCCTGCCCAGTCACCCACGACATCTCCGGAGCTGTCAAGCAAGTCCGCTACCAGCGCAAAGCGGTCGTCCTCGGCTACGATGCTCCGGTGGAGCCCCTCAGGGCCCGGACCCCGAAACAATGCCACAGGTCCATCGGGCCCAGCGCGGTCAGGATTGAGGGCCTCGAGCCACCCACTGAAGCGCGTTGCTGGAAGGTGCCGGTCCTTTGTGCCCTTGCCCTTGCCTTTCCTCTGCCCTCCCATCGCCCCAGGGGCGAGCAAGGGCCGCCGGGCGGCCCGCACGCTCGGTAGCGGGGGAGCCATCGCCGCCCAAGTCTTTGCGTCCTCGGCGGGGGCGGGAAGATCCCATAGTCTTCTGTGGATCTCGCCGAACAAGACGAGGAGTGTCGCCTTGCATTGCCCCACCGCGGGCCCGAGGTCGCCGCCCCCACCCGGGCAGTCAGCGGGGAAGAGGGCGAGGATGCGGGCAAGCTGATCAGCGCGTTTCCGGGACCTTGGCACGGCGGGGAGGTGGCATGGAGCGGGCCAGGGGAGCCGGGGAAAGGTGAGGACCAGGGGCGGGTGAGGCGCCCGCGCAGCGCGGAGCTCCCACCCGGGAGCTTCGCCGATGGCCGATCCGTGCAGGGCCCGGCGATACAGGACCACCCACACGTGAAGGAGGATGGGGACGGCGACACGCGAACCACCGCCCGCCGCCGCGACGGCCCCCGCATTACGAACAACGCGGCGCCACGCCCCGCGGGCGACGCCGGGGCTCAGATCGCGGACCAGCGCCGCGGGAAGCGGATCATCCCCAGTGTCGATGACGGCCTCGACAAGTAGCTGCCTGCCCATGCTCTGGAGGTCGGCCTCGGTCAGGGGCCTCCGCGGCACGGCGGCACATCTGCCATCTCCGCTCCCGCCCCACATTGCAGGAAAGGGCAGTGCATTTGCCTCCTTGGCGTCACCACGATCCCACACCTGAAGGCGCACCACGCGGTTGGACTCGCATCCCTCCAGCCTTAAGTCGCACACCTCGCTCGTCGGCAGAGCGGGGGCCTCCAATGGCAGGACAGGGGGCAGGCCCGAGGGACAGAGCGGCGGGGCTGGCCGGGGTGGTTCGGTGAGCTGCCACCGCAAGCGCTCGGCGACACGCTCGGGCAGGGTATCGAGGGCACCGCCTCCATGCCATGTGCGCTCCTGCGTTTCTCTGGCATCGCGCCACGCGCGGCCGACCGCTTCCTCTACCCGCTGCAGCGTGGGTGGGCCGCGGGGGTGGGCGGGGTCGTCGACGACGTCGGGATCGGGGACGATCCCGCCAGCTCGTTCGGCGCGGGCGCACGGCACGTCGAAGCTGAAGGACAGGCTGGGGGGTAGGTCGTCGTCCTCAATGACAATTCTGCGGGGGGGTCCGCGGAGACGAGTCCCGCTTTGATCGCTCCCGCATTTTGTCGCCCGAACGGCGCCGAGGGGAAGGAGCACCGTCCTGTGGGTGCCCCGAGCGCGCCAGCCGAGCGCGTCACGGTCACGGCTCGTTTCCCGCTGCAAAATTCCATCAACCCATGCGCCAAGAGCGCCACGAGTGAGAAAACACACGGTCGTTGACATCCAGCCTTCCCATGCACCCAGGCCGTCTCGCCTTACCACGGGGGCACCCTCGTCCACATTGCCACAGCCCACACCCTCCAGCGGCTCGAAAAAGCCCACTGGTAGCGGGGACTTGCAGCAACCCATCCTCACTGCCTCTTGGTCACGTTCAGGCGTCACGGAGCCTGCGGGAATTCCAGCGTGACCTGGAGTCGGGGTGCTTGAGCGGTCGTGGAAACGGGCCAGGGCGGGACACGGAGTTCGGTGCGATTTCGTGAGGCGATCCCCCCCCGGGTTCTACCTCCCCCACAACTGAGCAGCAGCGCAGGGTCCCGGGCCTTGAGCACGGGCCGGCGCGGCCCCGCGCGTCCGGCTGGCGGGGGGCGGCCGCCGCCTCGTCGGTCGCACTCCCCCAGCGCCTCGCCCACAGATCTTTGCCCAATGAATGGGTCTTCCCTCAAACGGGAACGATATCAAAACTCACCAGAACTGGTGGAGGAGCCGTCTCCGGCCCGCCATGGATCGAGAAGGGCCGGCCGCCGCCCTGGACTGACCGAGGCGGTCTCTTGCTCTCCTTTTGGCTACTCCGGCCACCGCATGGAGCCCAACGAGGCAGTTATGGAGCTATCGGCCGAGGAAACGGCGAATCTAACGCCAGATACCTTCTTTCGCCGCTTCGTCGCCCCTCGGCGTCCTGTTGCGCTGCGCGGCCCCGCGGCCTCCGCGGCCCTCGACCCCCGGCTCGACGCCGCCGACTGGACCCCGGCGCGGCTCGCAGCCGACGCGGCGAGCGCTCCGAGACCCCGAACAGTCCTCTTCTCTTCTCTTCTTTCCACGTATCTCCTCTTCTCTCCCCTCTCCTCTCCTCGTCCACGCGTACGGCGCAGCTACTACCCGGAGGCGCCCGGCCGTCGCCGCCTGGGTGGCGCCGGCGCCACACTCGTCTCCGTCCCGCGGGCGGCCTCCGTCTCGCGCCTCGGGGGCCGGGGCACGATTTCCCGACGGCGTCATCTCCATCGCCGACCGGGGATGAAGCCTCGTCCGCATCGCCTCACTGGTCTTCTCGTTGCGCTCCCTCCCCTCCCTCCCCTCTCTGACCCCTCACCCCACCCCTCCCCGCCCCCTCCCGATAGGGTAACGTGCCGATCACGGTCGAACGCCGCTGCCGCCCCGACGGAGGGGGAGATGGGAGGGGGGCGGGAACGGATCGTTCCGGGGAGGCCCCTCCCACGTTCGGACACGGTCTCCGTGCCTCCTCAACTTTGGGGGCCTTGTTGGCGCAGTTGGAGCGGGGGGACGGATCTCTATACCTCTCCGCTGCGCCCGACGAGACGGAGACGAGGGCCTCCGCCGACGCTGACGCCGATGTTGCCGAACCCCCCCTCGACCCCCGCGCCGGCCCCCTCCGCCACCACCCCCTCTCTGCGCGCGTCCCTGCTCTGCCCCGCCTGGCAGGGCGACTCTGCCCCCACGCGGTCAACCTGTGGATTGGGGGTGGGAGCGGCGGCGGCGAGGGCGGTGGAGAAGGGACATCGTCTGGTCTCCACCACGACTTCCACGACAACTGGGCGAGAGGGAGGAGGGTATCGCCTTGCGGTCAGTGCGCTCTGCCACCGCCCCGCTCCCCCGCTCGCCGCCGCTTGCTACGCCACCGCCGATTGACCACGCGGCCGGGCTGAGGCTCGGCGGTCAGAGGGCGAATGATGATGCAACTAGTTATCCCTGTCTGAGGGCGTTTCCTCACAGTTGCGCCGTCCTGATGAGATAATCTATTAGCTCTATTTGACGCCATTTGCCGTTTGCCATTCGGTCGGCGATTCACATCCGCGGATTCGCATCTGCGGACTTGCATCCGCCGCCCCCGCGGCTTGATGATTACCGCCGCCGCCTGCTTCCGCCGCTGTCGCCGTTGCTGCACGGGCCAGGACGAAATATAATATAAACGGACCCCCCGGCTTCGCAACCGGGGGATGCAAAAGTGGCGACGGGGTTTTCAGGAACCCACCTCCTACTCATGCGGAGCCCATCTTGCAACTGCGCTGCCCTGCCCGCCACCCGCTGCCTGCCGCAGTCGCCGGATTTCGATCCGCTGCCCACCGCCCGCTCTGCACGATGAGCGTCCCGTGAAGAATTGACCATAGGTCCCAACAGTCTGACGGACCGACCTTGGTCGGTACGGTCCATTCCTCTGACGATTTAAAACACCATCTTTCGACCGAGGACGCTGGGCTCGCTCACTGCCGCTCGGCCGCCGCTGCCACCCGTGCTGCCACCGCGCCGCGCGGCCACCATGCTTTAACTCGCTCGCCAACTGCGCCCGCCTCCACCCTTTCACTCACCCACCTACCCCACACCAGTATTTTCTCGCCCACGGCCGGAAAACCTTTCGTGTGGCTGATCCCTCTTGGGATTTGGGGGCGGACCCCCCGACCAGGGACGTGGGTTCGAATGCCAACGACAGCTGCAATGGCAGAAGGCGGCAGGTGCACCCCAATGGGCGGGTCGTGTATGGATCTGACGTGGCGAGAGAGGGTGGGTCGAGGGACAGGAGGGGGGGGGGAGGAGAGGAGGAGGATGCGCCCGCGGCGCTGCTTGTGCCTTCGCCGCCTGCCCGTCTCTGCCGCCCAGCTCTGGCGCTGCCGATGAGGATTCGAATCGCGGCGCCCCGTGGAGACATGGAGGCGTCTCCGACGCGGTGGGGCGCAAGGCTCCGCCGTCGGGGGGAATCAACGATGATGGGAATCTCTCCGAGGCTCGGATGCAACGGCCAGTGCCGCGCTGCTCGCTGCCGCAAAAGGCTGTCGCCTTCGCCACCGACGTTTTGGCCGACGCCGCTGCCGCGCCGCCGCCGACCCTCTCCCTCCCGGGCTGTGATGCACAAAATCCATGCCAGTTCTGCTACCGAATACGCCGTGTGGATACCCTTGGATTCCCCTGCTGAGCCACCCACTCGCCCCGCCGCCACTGCTGCTGCCATGTTCGAATCCGCCTCTGCCGCTGCCGCTTTCCGCCGCCACCGCCACCGCCCCCCCCCGTGACGACATCGCACCCGAAATAAGTATCATTCATGCGTGTCATCTGACTGTGTCGTGTAGTGCGATCAGACGTGACGTCGACCCACGGGTCCGAGGGGAAAGGCGGATGCGATGCACGCCTCGACAGAGCTCGCTCCGCTTGCCTCCGCGGACGCCCCCTCGCGCTCTTCCAACCTCTTCCCTCCCCAACCTTATGCCTGTTGCAGGGCCGCGTCCGTGCCGACGGCACGGACGTGGAAGAAGCCGCATCGCGTGACCGAGCCGTTGCTGCCGCCCGTGCAGCGGCCGAATGCGCTGCAGTGGCCGACGCCGACAATTCAGATCACGACGCCCGGCGTCGTCTCCCCGCCCTCTTGTGCGATGTCGTCGAGGCCGCCGACGCCGCTCGCGCTCGAGGTCACTCGCTGCGTGGCGCGGGGGGAGGGATCGTTGCCTCGATGCTCGCCAGGGCTGATGCCGAGGACGAGGCCGACGCTGACAAGGATTCGAATGCCGACGGTGATGGATTCGAATCCGGCAACAATGAGGGCGGCTCTCCTTTTCCATCGGGCGATGGCGTCGATGACTTCAACGTGGCCGCGGTTGAGGCGGCGGGGGACGACGCGGACGATGCCGACGACGGCAACGATGACGATGACGATGACGACAACGCCGACAGCGCCCCCCCGGCCCCCCCCCCGCCCCGCCCCCCCTCCTTCGCCCCCCTCGGCGGCCCTGCCCTCGCGGCGGCGCGGGCCCTCCTCTCTGCGCCCTGCCGCCTAGACGCGGGGGGCGGCCTTTTCCTTCCCGCGGGGGGGTGGCACGAGGGCACCAGGGGGGGGGGGGAGACGGGGGCAAGAGCAGGGACGAACGTCCACTCCCCCGCCCCCCCCCCGATCCACGTCGCCCTCAACTATTGGGTCTTCCCCCCTGACGGGGGAGAGGACGGGGCTGCCGAGAGGCCCTACGGAGTGGCGTCCTTCCTGCCTCAACTGTATGACGATTAGACGGGCGTGCCGTTGAAACGAGCCCTGCAGAGGCCCTCTCCCCACTCCCTCCTTCCTCAGCTCGTCCATCCCCTAGGACGGCGCGTCCCCGCTCAGCGGCGTCCACCGCGCGCCTCCCCCCGGCCCCCGGCCCGTGCCAAGGCCCGCGACGGCAGCCCGGAGCCCGTCTCCGAGGCGGAGGCCACCGTCCATCCTGCGGGGAGGAGAGGAGCTAGGGGTAAGTGAGGGGAGATGGAGAGGACGGGAGGGGGGCATAGGATGTATAGGTGGGACGGGGGAGAGAGGAGAGGTTGGGGGGAGGGCAGGAGAGGAGGAGAGAAGAGGAAGGGGACTCGCCAATAAAGGGGAAGGCGGCTCGGGTCCGTCTGAGCCGTGAGGGAAGCGTGCGCCCGCGCCGCCGCCGACTCGGCCTCGAGGGCAGCACGCGACGTCGGGGGCGGGGGCGCGGGTGGGGGGCAGTCGCAGCGGTTGGGCGGCGCCGCCGCGGTACCCCAGGACGGCCGGTTGCCGGGGGCACCGAGTGAGCGGCGGACGGCGCCCGGCCGCGCGGCGCCAGGGGCCGGGTCGCGGCCGGCCGACGGGGCCGGCGGCGACGCGGCGGCTGACGCGGCGCGGGCGAGCCGGAGTGCCTCTCGGTTGGGCCGGGCGCGACCCTCGACAGCAGCGCGGGCGCGAGCCTCAGACGCGTCAGTGCGGCGGCGGGCGACGACGGCGCGGCGATTGGCGGCCTCGGCCTCGGCAGCTTCACGACGAGCGGCCGCCGCCTCGCGGTCGGCAGCAGCGCGGCGGACGGCCCGACGCCGCGTGATGGCGTCGGCGGCCGCCTCGGCCTCTGCCGCGCGCGCATCAGCCGCCGCCCTCATCGCCGTCGCCGCCGCGTAGGGGTCAGGCGCCGGTGCCGCGGCGGGGCCGGGATCGTCCGGCGACGAGGCGGCGGGGGCCGGCGCGCCCGGCACGACGACAGAGGACGAAGGGGTGACTTCCCCTGCCCCGTCCCCGAACGCGAGGTCGGCGGCGGCGATGGAGAACGATGGCTCGGCCGCCGGATCCGCCCCGGCCGCCGCCCCCGACGATGACTCAGACCGCACATCCCGCGCCCCCCGCCCCTTCCCCGCCAAGGTCGACATTCGCCCCACCCGTCCCGATCCCCCGCGCTCGGGGGGTCGCCGCGCGTCGGGCGGCGGGGGTGAGGGCACAGGGGGGGGCTGCCACGGCGCCCCGGGGAGCCACGGGAGGGCCTCTGGCGGTACTGTCTGTCGCCGCGCCTCGGCCTCCGCCCGCCGCGCCAGGGCGAGGGCCGACCCGAGAGCGGTGGAGGGAGATCCCAGGTGCAGCAGAGGCGGGTCCCGCCCCACGCGGCGCGGGGAGGGGGCAAGGACACCCGGGGTGGCCCAGGCAGGGCGGGGCACAGAGGGCGGTGAGCGGGGGAAGAGGGGGCCCAGGGGCGCGGGAGGGGAAGGAGCCGACGTCGAGGGGCCGCCGGCCGCCGACCAGGTGCATGCGACCGAGATGGCGCGGTGGGTACCGGGTTCGGGACCCGGAGAGGGCCGCCGGGGGGTCGCTCCCGGCCCGTCGTCG
>Ga0181568_10004026_pt1 | contig 13153 bp, 8 predicted proteins | sample 101ome_20_FD_133758 | JGI IMG/M metagenome (GOLD analysis project Ga0181568, IMG submission 133758) | Coastal salt marsh microbial communities from the Groves Creek Marsh, Skidaway Island, Georgia - 101404AT metaG (megahit assembly) | ecosystem: Environmental > Aquatic > Marine > Intertidal zone... | reverse complement strand
GCCATGCTTTTCAGTTTCGATATCAACCCCGCCAATAGCGGACCTTGGTGCGTCTAATTCTCCACCGATTCTACCGAGATAGCAAGGGTCGTGATAGGTTATTTTTCCATCATGTTTTGGTTCTGGTAATTTTCCTTCGGATTGTAGATGATTAATCAATTGTGAATGATGCATGACCTCAATATCTTGGCCACCATAGTCCTTGTACTCCTTTCCTAATGTATGGAAACAGTGAGGGCAAGACGCCACTATCTTTTTGACACCCAATTCATCAAAGGTTGATAGATTGGTTTCAGCGAGCATTTGGAAGAGATACTCATTACCTGCTCTTCTAGCAGCATCGCCACTACATCCTTCTTGCATTCCCAAAATGCCGACATCCAAACCTGCTTCCTTCATAATTGAAATCGTATCTCTTGCAACCTTTTTGTTGCGCTCATCAAATGATGCTGCACAGCCTGCAAAGTAGATGTATTCGGCAGGTTCTGCGACTTTGACATCCAAATCAGCAGCCCAATCTCCTCTCTCATGCATTGGAATACCGTATGGGTTTGAATCACTTTCAAGGTTCTCAATTGTGGCCATTAGAGGCATTACTGTGTCTTCCACTGATTCATCGAATTCCATTCTCTCCATCATCAGGTGCCTGCGAGCATCGGTAAGTTTTGGTACATGCTCGATGTTAACTGGGCAAACATCAACACATGCATGACAAGTAGTACATGCCCAAATTGCAGCCTCACCAAATCGTGAGATCATGTCTTCTTCAGGGGCTTCGCCTTTGAACAATAGTGCTGAATGGTCATTGGCATATCCTCTGACATCGTGAACTATTTGCATCGGATTGAGGGCTTTGCCTGATGCATACGCTGGACAGACATCTTGACATCGCGCACAAGAAGTACATGCCCATCCATCGATTAAACTCCTCCAGGTTAACTGAGTATAGGATGCTGCACCAAATGATTCCAAATCTAGGTCGTCTAGTGGAACAGCTGTGCCGTTTTCATCTGTTTGTAGTGGGCGCATTTTCGCCATAGGTTGAGTATCGAAGAAAAACACATTTGGTAGGGCCATGACTAAGTGCATGTGTTTTGAAAGCGGTATCAAAAACAAGAAGGTACAAATTGCTAACATATGAGCCCAGTATGCCCAATTGACTAAACTTTGAGTAATTGTGAAAGTCTCAGAAACCCAATATCCAATCATTTCGTAAGTCGGGTCTGGCCCTTCACCTGCTTCGATAACGAATGATGTTGTACAGATTGTCATAATGAGAAGCAATATCACATTGCCCTCAAGTTGACTCTTACCCTTCAATTTCTCAGGGGTGAAAATTACTCTGCGATTAAGTGCAAGTAAACAACCTACTAATGCACTAGTATAACCTAATTCTACCATTCCATTCCAAATCGGATTTAGCGAGGAAGGTAGGATATGTTCGCTGAATCTATTACCGCTAGCTAGATCTAACATATCACTAGACAACATCAAGAATCCCCAAAACATCAGAACGTGCATTCCACCTGCAATAGGGTCTTCCAGTACCTTTTTTTGTCCTAGCCATACAGTCGCTGTCTCCTTTAGACGAGCACCCCATGACTCGAATCGGTTATCCTTGCTTCCCAGCAAAACTAACCTTGTTGCTTTTTGAACTTGGTATGTGAAAAATCCTAGCGATACAACACCTAAGAACAAAAGTATGTACCAACCTGAGATTCCTGCGTAGGATACATCCAGTGGGTGCTGCATTAACACCTCGAAGACAATTCACTCCTTCAACCCAACGGCAAAGTACTTCCTACGCAACCCATATCCATGGTGCAGGCGAGCGCTCCCGGCAAATGCATCTTGTTTGGAGAGCATGCTGTCGTTTATGGCCAGCCTGCAGTCGCTGTTGCAATCGACCAAAGAATGGTTGTTTCAATAGAAAATAATGATGATTGGCGAATCGACGGAATGAAATTCATTTCTAACAAACACCCTCATGTTGATGCCCTAAAACAGAGGTTATGGGCAGATGGCCCACCCTTGTCAGTGAAAATTTCAGGGGATATTCCACCTGCAAGCGGCCTCGGTTCATCAGCGGCCCTTTCAGTAGCCGCTGCTGGAGCACTAAGATGCGCAAGAGGAAGACAAATGTTGGACGACGATTGGGCAGAAGGGTATACTGCTGCAAATCCAAACGGGGTTTATGATGGTCCGTGGAACTTGCAAGAAGGTGATTCCGTAATTTACGGACAAGATGCTGTAGATGTTGATGAATGTGCAATTTTAGCCCATTCTGTAGAGGCTTTTGCCCAGGGAGGCAGAGCTTCTCCCCTAGATTCTAGTACCTGCTCTCATGGAGGTTGTATTGTATTATCTGAAAAGGTCGAGGATAACTTAGATTGGCTTTACACTCGAGAGTTGAACGGTGTGACTTGGGAGGTTCACTCAGTAAATCTTCCAACCGAAGTAGAAGATGTGTGGTTGGTAATCGGCAATACGGAAGTTCACGCACCCACCTCAGAACAAGTGCGAAAAGTTGCAGAACTTATACAAAACGAACCTGGAAAAATGAAGGAAATCGAAACCATTGGGATTGTTGCAAGGAGGGGGATTGAATCTCTCATTAAAGGAGACATGGAGAGGGTAGGAATCGCCATGACTGAGAATCACTTATTGTTGAGAAATCTTGGAATTTCCTCACCTGAACTTGAGATGCTAATCTCTGCAGCAGCACCATCCTCCTTGGGAGTGAAATTAACCGGGGCCGGTGGCGGAGGATGCATGGTAGCATTGACAAGAAATCCAAAAGAAACCAGTGAAGCCATTGAACTGGCTGGAGGGAAAACTCTGATTACAAAACTCGCATCGAAGGGATTACAAATTGATGATTACGAAGATTCGCCTTTGTGGTCTCCATATGAATAACTACCTTCATTTAAATAGGGGTTTATAATCGGCCGTTTATGAACGATGAGGACCGTTTGACTGTAGTTAACGTAGTAGCAAGCACAAGAGTAGCTGAAGAATTAGATTTACCAGACATTGCAATTCAGTTGAATTGTGAATACGAGCCAGAACAATTCCCTGGTGTCGTTTACAGAGTTTCCGACCCTAAGTTGGCAATTCTAATGTTCAGATCAGGAAGAGCGGTTTGTACTGGAGGAAAGGACGAAGATAACATCCACACAGGAATCGAGAGAATGATTGCTGACCTAAGAGATGCTGGCATCACAACATGGGATTTGAAAGATGTAGAAATTGAAGTCCAAAACATGGTTGCAACATATGCACTTCACTACCCTGAAGACTTCGATGGAATTTCCGACAGAGATTTCACAGATGTTTACGTTTACGAAAACAAAGACGGTACACTAAGAATTCCAACAGAAGAGGAAGAAAAGGAAGGTAAAGCATACATCGATGCTAACAGAAAAACTTGGAAAAATGACTTCAAAGCACCTGGACCAAGATTGATGAGAGAAGGCGACCTATTGATGGGAATGCCAAGAAAACTTAACCTAAACAACCTAACATTCCACCTTCCATTCGACAAGGTAGAATATGAACCAGAACAATTCCCAGGTCTAATTTACAGGCTAGACTACCCTAAGGTTGTCTGTCTAATTTTCGGTTCCGGAAAGATGGTAATTACTGGTGCTCGCCACAAGGACGAAATCCTTGAGGCAGTCCAAATCATTCAAGATGAGCTGGCTGACCTGCTCTACATGTGATTTTGATGCAACCTTTAGGGCCAAGTGCTGTCGACCCTGACAGTATCGATGTTTGGGTAGTTTCTCATGGCGGCGTAGCGTCTAACGCTCTTTGCGACCATATGGAATCTCAAGGAATCAAAACTCGCCCGGAGAATTATGGTTTAATTTGCCACAAACAGCATCCAGGAATTTCTATTGGCAAGCCAATACTTGTTATTCATGGAGACTACTTAGATGCGATTAGGTCGATGGATAGAAGGAAATTTTTGACTGCAAATGCGGCAAAGATGTGTTTAGGAATAAATGCACCTGAAATTCCACTATCAAGATTTTTGCAATCTTTCCCTGATGACCCAGTTGGATTTGATATGTTTCTGAACAGTTTCAAATCCGCTAAAGATAACGGATTGGATAAGGTCGCTTTCCTGAGATATCCTTACACCAACGATGAAGCAAAAGTTGCTTTCGAAGATTTAGGGGTTGAAATCGATCTGGATGGATTTAGTCTGCGAGACAGAAAAAAGAAATACTCGCCCCGCTCAAAAGAAATCAAAGAAATATTGGAAATCTATTCTAATTTTGATTTCAAGGAGTGATTATAATGATTGGTTGGATTACAACCTGGGGAATAAGGTGCGGTATTGCAACTTATTCGAAATTCCTTATCGATGAACTCGAAGATGATGTACTAATCATGTGTCAATCCGGTGAAGGCGAAGTAAAAGGCGCCGTTCCATGTTGGTCAAGAGACTCGAATTTTTTTGGAGGAATAATTGCACAAATTGCTGCTCACGACATCAGAACCATCGTAATACAGCACCAGCCTGGATTACTACGTTTTTCATACCTAAACGAATTATTAATTCGATTAAATGAGATGGAAGTTAAGGTATTCATTACAATGCACAATACTAAAGATAGATCTCTTGTTTTTCCAAGTAAGAGAATCGAGAAAGCAGTAGACGGGTTGAAAACATGCTCTACAGTAATGGTCCATTCTAATTCGGACGTTCAAAATTTGAAGAATTTAGGAATCGAAGATAATGTTGTAATGATTCCTCACGGAATCTATCCTCCACCGAAAGAAGGTGTTGAAACTTTGGAAGTAAAAGGAAGGGTAATGGCCACATTTGGTTTCTTACTACCACATAAAGGACAAATTGAGTTGGTCGAAGCTTTTTCTAGATTGCCCGGTTGGGATGAATTACTACTACTCTGTGCAACGAGGGAAGGAACTGGAAATACCGAAAAGAGAATCGAATCAATTATTCAAAATAACAATCTTCAATCAAAGGTTAGGCTAGTCACAGAATTCCTTAATGATGATGTGGCTATTGCTACATTGGCGAAATGTGAATTGCTAGTGTTCCCTTATCAGAAGACAAACGAATCCGCTTCAGGTGCTGTTAGAATGGGTGTGGCGGCAGGTCGCCCTATTGCAGTAACGCCAATCCCAATTTTTGACGACATAGATGGAGCCATCAAATTACGTGGCAAAACAGTGGATGAAATTGTAGCGAGCATTTCACAAATTTCTGATGAAGATATGAATAGATCAAAAGATGGAATAGTCCAACTTAGAGATTCATTACAATGGGAAGAAATTGCCAAACAAATTCAGGAATTGTTGAGATAATCAACAATCATATCAGCTGCTTCTTCCGCTGACATATTCATTGTGTTTACACTAATTTCCGCCATTTCAGGAGGTTCATACGGGCTTGAAATACCAGTGAAATTTGGTAATTCTCCTGATCTTGCTTTTGCGTATAATCCTTTGACATCTCGCTTTTCACATTCTTCTAAAGGCGTATCTACGAAGACTTCAACAAATTCTCCTTCATCGAGTAAATCTCTAACCATTTGCCTTTCTGATGTAAATGGTGATATGAATGATGTAATACATATCAAACCAGATTCAACCATTAGTTTTGCAGTCTCTCCAACCCTTCTGATATTCTCAACTCTATCGGCATCGGTGAATCCTAAATCCTTGTTCAGACCATGCCTAATATTGTCTCCATCCAAGGTAATTGTATGCTTTCCTTGAGCATGTAATTTCTTTTCTAATATGTTTGCAATCGATGATTTTCCTGACCCTGATAGCCCAGTGAACCAAACAACTCTAGCCTTCTGATTTTTCAGAATTGAACGATTCTCTTTTGTCACATCCATCGATTGCCAATGAATGTTGTCGGAGCGTCTTAATGCATAATCGATTAAACCCATTCCAACAGTGTTATTTGTCATCCTGTCGATGACAATGAAACCACCCATCGATGGGTCATCATCATATGGATCGAATGCAATTCTTTTTGCGAGTGAGATATTGCAGATACCAATTTCGTTCATGTCTAATTTTTCTGCGGGGATTTCTTCGAGCGTATTAACATTAATTCTGTGTTTTAATTTACCAAGAGTCATTGATGTGGTTTGAGTGTTTGATTTGAATAAGTACTCTCTCCCTGGTGCCATAGATTCAGAATCCATCCACAGAAGTCTTGCTCTAAACTGGTCGGCCGTTTGGCACGGATTTGTGGCAGCAGTGATTATGTCACCTCGTGAAATATCAATTTCATCATTTAGGGTTAGAGTCACCCCTCTTCCTGCTCCAGCGACGTCCAAATCGCCATCATAAGTCACAATACTCTTGACAGTGGATTCTGTTCCACTAGGTAGAACTCTAATCTTGTCCCCGGGAGAAATGACTCCGCTTGCAATCATTCCGGCAAATCCTCTGAATTCTCGATTTGGCCTGTTTACCCATTGAACAGGCATTCTGAAATCTCGTTGCTGAGCTGGAGCAGATACCTCTACTGTCTCAAGATATTCCATTACCGAAACACCATCATACCAAGGTGTATTAGGACTTGAATTGACAATGTTATCTCCTTTCAATGCGGAAATTGGAATACTAGTTATTTCCTCCAAACTCAGTGCTTGACTTGCAAACTCGGTGAAATCAGCAGTAATGCTCTGATATACTTCTTGAGAATAGTCCACAACATCCAATTTATTGATTGCTAAAACAATCTTTTTCACACCAACCATCGAGACAATAAATGCATGTCTCCTAGTTTGGGTTAGAACTCCTTGGCTTGCGTCAACAAGAATAATTGCAACATCTGCAGTAGACGCCCCAGTAGCCATATTACGAGTATATTCTTCGTGGCCTGGCGTATCTGCGACGATGTATTTTCTCTTATCTGTTGAAAAGAATCTGTAAGCTACATCAATAGTAATTCCTTGTTCTCTTTCAGCAGCAAGACCATCTACTAGCAGGGCGAAGTCGATTTCTCCATCTTGAGTACCGACCTTCTTTGAATCTGCTTCAAGTGCGGCTAATTGGTCATCGAATAGCATATGAGATTCGTAAAGCATTCTTCCAATTAGTGTAGATTTACCATCGTCAACCGAACCACATGTAATGAATCGAAGCAACTCTTTTTGCTCGTGACTAGCGAGATATGACTCGATATCTGTCGCTATCAAATCACTGACATGAGACATTAGAAATACCCCTCTTGCTTCTTCTTTTCCATCGATGCCGTGCTATCAAAATCGATGACTCTGCCCTGTCTTTCAGATGTAGTCGTAAGTAGCATTTCTTGGATGATTTGTGGAAGTGTATCCGCTTCTGATTCCACTGCACCTGTCAGCGGATAACAACCAAGAGTCCTGAATCTGACATTCTTCATCTCTGGAACTTCGCCATCATTCAACGGAATTCGGTCATCGTCAACCATGATTAGAACACCGTCTCTTTCCACTACAGGTCTAGGTTTAGAGAAATATAGCGGGACGATTGGTATTTTTTCAAGGTGGATATATTGCCAAATATCTAGTTCGGTCCAATTCGATAATGGAAATACCCTAATGGATTCTCCATTTTTTTTACGAGAGTTATACACATTCCATAACTCAGGTCGCTGTCTTTTTGGATCCCAGTGATGATTTTCATTTCTGAAAGAGAATATTCTTTCTTTGGCTCTAGATTTTTCCTCATCTCTTCTAGCACCACCAAAAGCAACATCGAATCCGTATTTGTCCAATGCTTGTTTCAAACCTTGAGTTTTCATGATATCGGTGTGAGTAGATGAACCATGAACGAATGGACTGATGCCCATCTCTTTTCCGTCTGGATTGATATGAACAATTAGTTCTAAGCCTAATTCTTCTGCAAGTTTATCGCGAAACTCAATCATTTCAGAAAATTTCCACATCGTATCAATGTGCATTATTGGGAATGGTGGTTTTGCTGGATAGAATGCTTTCATTGCAAGATGAAGCATTACAGATGAATCCTTACCAATCGAATACAACATAACAGGATTTTCTGCTTCAGCAACAACTTCACGCATGATGTGGATAGCCTCAGCTTCCAAACGTTGGAGGTGAGTCATCTTATCCTGCAAAGTCAACACCCTGTTGTACTACCGCAAATTGACCTCATTCATCAATTGTGGTATCTGATTTTTTGGGAGTGAATCTATACCTCCAGCGGTTTGCCTCCCACCGCCTCCGAACTTTGCACACAATTCCCCAATACCCGACTCGCCTCTAATCGATACTTGCAAATGCTCACCCATATCTATCGCAATGACCTGCGTGCCGCCTAATTTTTCAAAAATTCTGTGAGCAAACACACCTACTGACCTTCTAGCCCATGGCAGATTTGGTAGCAGGAAAATTCCGTTGGTTGGACCTATCGATTCACAATTTTCCATATCTAAGGCGAAGCCATTTTTCAAAATTCTAAAGGTTTCAGTCTTGATAAATTCCTCAGGGGTTTTGGAATTTAGACAAAGTTGCAACAATTCATCAGGATGGAAATGTAGATCTTCGAGACTTGCACCATAACCATTGTAATTCAGTAATTCTCCTAATTCTTTCAATTCTGGTTTTACTGAATGTTTAGAGAGGCCATCTCCATGTAATGCAACTTCAGACCAATCCGAAGAAATGCCCAGAAATTTCTCAACTAATTTAGCTGTACATACATTGGATGATGTATCGATAAATGACTGAATCTCATTACCTAAATCCCCTGCTAGGTGATGGTCAAACCATGTAATTGCAATCCCGGAGGAAGATATCTCTAAGGCTCTTTTTTCGTTTCTAGCATGTGAGATATCCATGACTATTACTTTATCCCCTTTTTCGGGATTTATTCTATCTAGGAGCATAATATCTCTCTTTACGCCTGTGATTCGATTGCCTTCGATTCCATGCACTAGTCCCCACTGGACCATGGAACAAATTCCATCGGCATCACCATTGTAGGCAAACCAGCGCATGATTGCCCCAGATTGGCATTAGAAATGATACTATTGTTTGAAAATGATTGATTCGTGTAAATCGACTTCCCCTCAATTATATCTATTTGCCATTTTCATACAGCATCATGCGCAGAGAAGTCGGCATGGTCTTTTTGCTTCTCTGCGCTGCGATTTTGATTCCCTATGAGGTCATGGCAGGAGGTCCGGGAAGTGAAGACCCTGGCGTCACAGATGTTGTAAATTGGCGGGTAGGTGACAAATGGATTTATTCAGGGTCGTTCGACCCTAGTGACCTTATCAGAGATGCTGGCGTTGATGCAACAGTTGGGAATATAGGAGGAGATGCAACTACAATAGTGCGCTCGATTACAACTGCTACAGTAGAAGGAAAAGACACGCTTGTCTACGAGGTAAGGTCTAGTGCTAATTTCGATAAAGGAGGCGTCCAGTTAGAGAGCTATACTGGCAATCTATTCATTGAATATCAGGTTGATGAAGTTAGACGTGTTTCAGACTTGGCAAAACTATCCTCAGATTTATCGTTGTATGTCAAATATGTCCCTTATGGGATTTCATCATTAACTCAAGAGATAGCAGATATAACAATCTCGACAACATATGACCCAATGAGTGAAGCCTATGATTTCCCATTACGAATCGGTGAAACATGGAATACATCGTATGTCTCGTCAACATCTTGGTCTGGTTCCTCTGATTACATCACCCCGTTCCCTCAACCTACAAGCGGGGCTAATCATACAAATTACGAGATTACCGATATTGGAAGACCGATTAGCGACATTGGTGAACAAATAGGATATGGAGGATGTAATGCATCTTATGAAATCAAGTCATATGATGATAATGGAACTGAAACTTCCTTTGAGTGGTTTTGCCCAGAAGTTCGCAGCTTCGCTTGGCTAAACACAAGAGAAGACATCGGTTTGGTTATCGACTTCAAATTGAAACAATATTTGCCCGTGGAATCAAGTGGCGTAATTTCTAATGAAAATCCAGGATACAGAAACATGAATCTTGATGTTGAGTTAAGCAACGAGATTACCGCTTTGAACACCCCAATAGGAGTCTGGGCGAATGTAACAGATTCCAACGGAGTTCCACAAAGTGGGGTTGATGTAGAAATTCGACACGAATCGGTTGGTTTCTATTCGACGCTTACAACAGGACTCAACGGAAGTGTTTGGTCGGAGATACAAGTCGGTAATGCTACGGATACATCATCGACATCTATCGACTGGTCCAGCCTTGGAATCGTTGCAAAAAGTGGTGGAATGGTAGGAGTTGCAACGATAACTTTGGATGAAAATATCGTAGGCCTCGATGTTGTTGCAAGCCTTGAAAGGGCGAGCATCCTAAGAAATAGGTCAGGCGAATTAACCACACTGAATGTAATATCAGGTTTCAATGTCCTCCCAGGAGACAATTTGAAGGTTCAACTTCCAGTCTACAACAGAGGAATTACGGATTCGACACCATCTACCGTCACCATTACTTATCCAAATGGTGAACAAGTTTCTAGGCAACTTCCAAGTTTGAGTTTGTATGAACAATATATCTTTGAGATCAATCTCACTATTGACGAAAATAATAGTATAGAGAATCAAACAATATCATGGCAGTTAGATTCTTCAGCAAATCCAAATGATGCAGATACATCAAATGATTTGGCTAGCATACCATTATTTGTTGGTAGAGCCCCTACATTTGTTGCAAACAACCTTATTGCCCTAACAAATGAAAAAATATTGATTGATGCTTCACAAAGTTTTGATGAAGATGGTGGAGATGTTTGGTGCTTCTTTGACATTGAATATGATGATGGTACCTTCACTACTGCTCACAAGAGGGTTTTACGTAATGGTTGCTTCATCAATTGGACTTGGATTGACGATGGAATCTACGACATTTTAGTGACGGTGACCGATGATGAGGGTGACTCTGTTGAAGAAAAGATAGAGATCAACATTCTAAATCGTGGCCCAAGTGTTTCGATTTTCTCACAACGAAGCAAGGTCAAAGTAGAGCACCCAGTGACTTTGCATGTTCTTGCAAATGATTCCGATTCTGAAGAAAGTTGGCCAGGAGTAGTGGACGTTTACTGGCCAAATGTAAATTGTAAAGAAGGGTACTATACAAGAAAATGTACTACAACTGCATGGGAAGAAGGATTGCATACATTTACTGCAATTGGAGTCGATGATGACGGCAATGAAACCTATGCTTCAATTGACATTGAATTCACAAACATAGCCCCGCACGATGTAGCGGTGACTATGTGGGATACTAGTGGTAACCTAATATCGCCTGAAGGCCAAATGACTTGGAAGATAAATGAAGACCAAGAAGTGGAATTGCAAGCAAGAGCTGAAGATTCGATTGATGATTTATCGACCCTAAGATATGAGTGGTCATTGGGCATAGAAACTGAAGGAAGAACCTCTATTATCCCTGCAGAATGGACTAATTCTGGAATGAAGACTATTCTTGTAAAAGCAATAGATTCCCAGGATAATGAAAGCGGCTGGGTTGAAAGATGGATTGATGTTCAAAATGTACAACCAATGATTGAACCACTTCCAGAAATCTTGCCTATCGCAGAAGGACAAACAATAACTCTTCAAGGCACTGCATGGGATACTGAATCAGATATGGCAAGTTTGGAAATTTGCTGGGATGTCGACCCTGGAACTGATTCTGATGGCATTGGATCAGCTGATGATGATTGTGATGTGGTGGGCAAGGAACTTATCTGGTCATGGCAAACCTCAGGTTTGCACAATATTGTTTTCCATGCTACTGATGATGATGGGTCAAGAAATTCATCTACCGCGACAGTTGAAGTTCTGAATTTACCTCCACTGATTAGAATGAAAGTCCCTACAAAGGCAATAGCGGGAGTTCCAGTGACATTGGATGCATCTGGTACTTTAGATTCCGCTTTGGATATAGATTACCTAACAGTGGTATGGGATATTGATTGTAGAACCGATAGTGACGGTGATGGCATCACAGACAACGATGCCGATATAGTCGGGTCAATTGTTGAACATACTTTCCCTAGAGCTGGGAAATTCACAGTCAAAGCGATTATTTGGGATGAGGAAATAATGAAGCCTAGTACCAAATCTGTTGTTGTTGAAGTCGATTCCCAAGATATGACTGTATTCGAAGAAGTTGTAGAGTCTGTAGTTGGAAATGGAGACAATCCTTTCTTCCAACTATTGTTGATTTCCGGAATTGTTGGATTGCTATTGTTCTTGGTAAACAAGGGACGTCCAAAACCAAGGTCTGCTTGGGAAGAAGATGCACCGGAAATTGAGGCTCCGCTATCGGCTCCAACCTCTGACCTTTTCCAAACCGATGATTTTTCCTCCGGACCAGAGATTCCTCCAGAAGGTTTACCACCGGGATGGACTATCGAACAATGGAATTATTATGGCCACCAATACGTTTCATCGCAGGAAACTGAAAGTGGACAGGATGAAAAGTAGGTTATGCTTACATCAATCCATGCGGAGTGCCTTAGTAGTGACTATCCTAGTCCTATTGATGGCTAGTGGTCCACTTTCAGGTTTGAATGAGTTAGATTATACAATCGAAAAAAAATCTGATCCTGCACCCGATGTGCATGATGTTCCTAATTGGAGAATTGGTGATAAATGGGTTTACGAAACCGAATTCGATGTAGCACAATTGATTCAACAAGCCAATGTTTCTGCTTCATTGAACACCTTAACTGGTGACACCACAATGGAAGTTGTGGACATCAAGTTTGAAGTGATTGAAAATATTCAAACTTTAGTTTACGAATTAGATATTCAAGGAGACTTCACTTCCGGAAATAGTGGTGCGACATTCCAAGGAGTGAGTGGACGATTAGACATTGATTATGAGGGGACAGATATTATCCGAGTATCGGACCTTGCGGTTTGGAAATCTGATTTCTTCTTGGGAGTAGATTTTGCTCCATTTAATATCGGGCTATTATCACAAGATATTGCAGATATTGACTTTGAAACCATCTACAACCCACCTCGAGAAAAATATGATTTCCCATTGAGGACTGGGGATCAGTGGACTAGTAGGTACAAATCTGCTACAAATGTCAGTGGAAATTCAGACTTCTTCAACGCCACAGAGTTCAACACT
>Ga0181568_10004023_pt1 | contig 13157 bp, 9 predicted proteins | sample 101ome_20_FD_133758 | JGI IMG/M metagenome (GOLD analysis project Ga0181568, IMG submission 133758) | Coastal salt marsh microbial communities from the Groves Creek Marsh, Skidaway Island, Georgia - 101404AT metaG (megahit assembly) | ecosystem: Environmental > Aquatic > Marine > Intertidal zone... | reverse complement strand
TACATTTATGATAGATACGCCAATAATAAACCTAGGAGATCAGTTTTATTTTCAGAGTGTGAAAAAATCTTTTAATAAAGGAGATAAGGACGGGTGGTTAGCGCCTAATAAAAGAGCGCATGAGGTTGCTGATACTTTATATCCAGATCATTATCTAGTTGGGGTTGAATTAACTACCCCTGTAACTACTACTTCAATGGGATTCTTAACTGATAAAGATCCTGCTCACAACTATCCATATTCGACGTGGGTTTATGTACCAGGAAACTACGCTAGTTGGTATTATGAAGATAATGTTCCTCATATTTACTTGAATGTAGGTGAAGTAAGAGAACAAGACGTAGTGGAGGATACTGATTCCACAGACACTACCGATACTACCGATACTGTTGATTCAACTAGTAGTATAAATGATATTTTCAATACTTTGGAAATGTATCCGAATCCAGCTAAAGATGTTTTAAACATTACTGGATTCCCTAATGCAGATGTACAAGTCTTTAATGTAATTGGTTCTCTAGTAATGGAGAGAAGACAAGTGTCTGATAGAGTAAGCTTAGATGTGGCTGCTTTACCGAAAGGAAATTATATTGTTAAAATTGTTTCGGACAAAGGTGTAGCAACTAAGAAAGTAATTTTAGGTAATTAGTTTAGTCCCTATGTAACACACTAATGCAAATTAGTGTGTCCATAATTAGCCCCGATTTTTATCGGGGCTTTTTTGTTATTTTTACCCTAGGATGTCAAATATTATAATAGATATTGGAAACTCAAGAGTGAAAATTGCTCAGTATAATTCAGATAAACTTACGCATCAATTGGAGTTGGAGGATTATAGTGAAGAGACAATTATGCAAACTCTTACAAAGTTAAAAGGTCAAAACTGTATCCTGTCTTCCACCAAGGTATTATCTCAAAAGTTTTTAAATGCATTAAAGTTGTTGTTTGATCAATGTATTGTTTTAGATTATAAGACTAAAATACCTGTTGAAAATGAATATAAAAGTCCTGAAACCTTAGGAATGGATAGGTTAGCTGCTGCTGTTGGAGCTCAAGATTTATTTCCAGAAGAAAATGTTCTCGTTTTTGATTTTGGAACCTGCTTAACCACCGAATTTATTGATAAATCTGGTACTTATAAAGGTGGCTTTATAGTTCCTGGTTTGAATATGCACTTCAAAGCCATGCACCATTTTACAGATAAACTTCCTTTAATAGAATTAAATGAATATTCATCAGATTATATTTTGGGAACAACTACAAAAGAATCTATGTCTTTTGGAGTAGATGCTTTTATGAGTATGGGAATAGATGCGATAATCCAGTATTTTGAAAATAAATACGGTGCTTGTCGCGTTATACTCACCGGCGGTGATGCCAAATACTTTGAAACCAAGCTAAAAAGTAAGATATTTGTCCACCCTAATTTGGTTTTGTTAGGGCTCAATAAAATATTGACTTATAATGTTAGCTAGATTTAGCAAACTTCATATTATTTTCACTTTAATTCCTGTGCTTGCTTTTGGGCAAGTAAATTCATTTTTGTCTACAAAAGGTGTAGGTAGTCAAATGAATGATTTAGGGCCTAGATTCAATGCTCTAGGGTATAGTTCAGTGGCCATACAAGACTCATTAAATGTAGGTTTAAATCCAGCTAATTACGCCAACTTTTCTCATAGTGGAATTGAAATGAACCTCAATCACCAGCAAAGTTTACAGCAAATAAATTCTTTAAGTAGAATTGAAAATGGCACATGGATGCCTACCATGCGTTATGCAATTCCAATTTATAGAGGACAATCAGGCTTAGCTTTTGGAATGTCTACAAAATATTCTTCAAGGTATGATTTTCAGGATTCATCTCTGCTTTTAAATGGAGAGGAAATGGTTAATAGATGGAGAGGAACAGGAGAGTTAAATAATGTTTTTGTGGGTCTAGGGATTAATCTTATGCCAAAAAACAAGGTCAAATCATTGGCATTAGGGGCAAACATAAATTATCTCTATGGTAAAAGTTTTGATAATGAAGTTTCTTATGTATTAAACAGAAGAATATCAGACAATACCTCCATGCTTGATTATTCGCATTACTCTAATACATTTATGAGTGGTTCAAATTATAATTTAGGTTTATCATTCAGTAATGATTTTATTAAAGGAGATACTATTTTCAGGTTTACAACTGCTATGACTTTTCAGCCTACATATACTTTAAATACTCAATCAGATATATTTGATGAAACAGGATTTTATGATTTAAATAAATTAATAATTACAGATAAAGATCAATATGGTGCTTTTGTTGCTCCTTATTCTGTAGTTAATCAGGAGTTAGACAAAGCAGGAATAATAAATATGCCTAGCAAAGCGGTATTTGGTCTTTCCTTAGCCAAAGTAAATAATGGGAAAATCATGAATTTTTCAGAATGGTTAATAGCATTTGAAGCAAGTTTTACTCAATATTCAGCGCTAACCATTGATGGACAAAACGAAGGGTTTGCTGATCAATATCGGGTGTCAGGAGGATTTGAATATAGACCCAAAAAGATAGGATTTAAAAAACCAATAACATACCGAATAGGTGCACTAGTAGAACAAGATTATTTTGTAGCTGAAGATGATGTATATTATCATGCAGCCGGTAGTGTTGGTGCTGGCTTTCCTTTGGCTAAAGCTAAAAATAGTTTCAGACAGAACTTTTCTAAAATTAACATTGCCTTAACATTAGGAAGAAGAGATAATTTTAATATTGCAAACATTAGGGAAACCTATGGTAATTTTTTACTTGGATTAACCATAAGTAATAAATGGTTTGAAAGACGAAAATTTAAATAAGATGAGAAATTTAAGATTAATATTATTTATTGTATTAATACAAATAACAGCTTTAGATGTTAAAGCTCAGTGTCCTGGTTTAGGTTCTGGTGAAGATTCTATAACAGCACTTCAAAATTATAATCTTTACAGAGATGCTATTCGGATGAAAGATTTAGATGGCGCAGTGTTTTTCTGGCGCCAAATTTACAATAACAATCCGGGTTATAGAGTAACTCCTTTTATGGATGGAGAAAAGATCATGAAGCATAAAATAAAGAAAACTAAAGATGCAGCCTTGAAGCAAGCCTATATGGACACTTTATTTATGGTTTATGATAAAAGAATGCAATGTCATGGAGACAGTGTTAAAGTAATGAATAGAAAAGCAGTTTCTTTTTATCAGTATAGGTCTAAGGGTAAAGAAAATGTTACACAATGTATGCAGGTTTTTGACGAAGCGATAAAAGTTGGGTGCAGAAAACCTAATACTTTAAAGTATTATTTTTTAGCCGCAGTTAAAGCAGCAAGACAAAAAGTGCTTACTAAAGAAGAAGCTTTGCAGGTTTTCTTGGCATCGTCCTCTATGATTGAAGAAGAGTTGGCAAAACCAGGACAGAAGGAAAAGACTATTCAGCAATTAGAAAGAGCAAAACGTGATATACAAGCTAAACTTGGTAACGTAATTGAATCTTGCGAAGATGCCCAAGCTATTTTAGCTCCAGAGTATCAAAAGAGGCCTGAAGATCAAGCACTTTGGCAGTTAATTTATAATGTCTATGCATCTCAAAAGGGAGAATGTATTAAAGATCCAATTTTTATAGAAGTAACAGAGAAGCTTTACGTAAAAGATTCAACAGCTAAAAAAGCTCTTTTCTTGGCTCGACATTATGGACAAACGGATAAACAAAAAGCGGAGGCGTATTATAACAATGCAATTGATAGTGAGGAGGATGCCGCTGTTAAAGCCGATTACTTAATAGATTTTGCTAAGTTTTATAAAGACAAAGGTTTATATAGTAAATCAAGGGAAAAAGCACTTAAAGCAGCTGAGTTTAAATCTAATTGGGGAGAACCCTATTATTTAATAGGAATATTATATGCTTCTTCCGGAAAATTATGTGGACCTGGAACAGGGTGGGAATCTCAAATAGTAACATGGCCTGCTGTTGATATGTTCGTTAAAGCTAAACAAGTTGACGGTACCTACGCTCCAAAAGTAGATCCATTAATTGGTAAATATAAAGCTAATTATCCTTTAAAAAATGATGCATTTATGCGTCAATTAAGTGATGGAGATAGTTATAGAGTAGAGTGTTGGATTCAAAGGAATACAACAGTAAGAACCCAAAAGTAAATAGTTTTATATAACAATTAAAAAGCCTCTAAATAGAGGCTTTTTTTGTTCTCGGTTAAATGCTAATTAAATTGTTGGGCTTTATGCTCAAGTCCAATGAGCTTTAATTTTACCTTATCTATTTTATTTCTGCTAGCTTCTAGTATAGTAAACTCAAAGGAGTTTATATATATTTTTTGACCCTTTCTAGGAATATTTTCGGACTCACTAATAATTAATCCAGCTATTGTTTCGTAATCTCCCTCGGGTAAGGCAATACTGTATTTATCATTTAAGAAATCAATTTCAAGTCTGGCTGAAAGTAAAAATTCTGTATCAGAGATTCGTTTATCAAGCTGGTCTTCATCATCGTATTCATCTTCAATCTCACCAATAATTTCTTCAAGTAGGTCTTCTAGGGTAATCATACCTGCTGTACCACCAAACTCGTCAACAACCCATGCAATACCTTTATTTTTATCAATAAAAGCATCTAATAAATCATTAGCATTCATAGATTCAGGAACCAGTAATATAGGAATAAGCATTTGTTTAAGGTCTTCCATAGGTTGCATAAGTGCAAAGTGATGGATATAACCGATTATATTATCGATGTTTTCTTTGTAAATGAGAATTCTAGAATGTCTGGTCTCGACAAAAAGTTGTCTTAATTCATCAATAGATCCATCTATTTCAAATGCTGCAATTTCTGTACGGGGAACCATACATTCTCTAATTTTAACATCTTTAAATTCAAGCACATTTTCTAATAATTTTGGATCAACATTGAATTCTTCTTCGAAACTAGCCTGATCAGTTTCTTTTAAATAGGCGTCAAAATCTTGTGAACCAAATATAATAGTTTCCTCTATTGGGTGGTCTTGATTAAATAAGCGTAAAATTTTGGATGATAAGAACATGAAAACATGAACTATTGGTAATAATATCACATAAAATAATTGAAATAGTGGCGCAAAGAAAGATAGGGTTTGTACTGCCTTTAGTTGAAAGAGTACCTTAGGTATAAATTCACCGAAAAATAAGACCACAATTGTAGAAATTAGGGTAATACTCAGCAATGTATAGGCAGCATTATCAATGATCAATTGTGGTAGGTAAAGTACCAGTATGGCAGCCATTAACTTACCATAAATAACTAGTGTAATATTATTGCCAATTAAAGTTGCAGAGATAAATTTTGCCGGCTTTTTCATGAAGTGGGATAATATTTTACCTCCTAGCGTACCTTGTTGGTTTAAGATTTCAAGCCTTAGCTTATTTACAGAAACGAATGCAATTTCCATTCCTGAAAAAAAAGACGATAGTAAAAGGGTGATGGCGATATAAATAAATTCGTTCACGTATTAATTTTCTATTACTTTTTTGTCAATTTTGAGTTGACCTGTTAGTTTCATTACTTTATACTCCGAAAAGTCCTCATTAGATTCGAATCCGTTACCAAACATAATTTCATCCTCGGTGGTAACTTTGACAAACTTATCTGAATAAATCTTTTTGTTGTTTTGGTCCCAAATTAATTCTTCAGCATTTAATTTTTCCCCTTTGTTATTGACTAGTAGAACATTTCCTACAGCTTTCATTGTTTTTCTTTTGCTGAAATGAATACCATAATCTGCAGTTAATTTTGAGGTAGTTTCCCCCCAATCATTATAAAAATACATTTCTACTTTTTCTGGCATTTCCATGTATGGATCTTCTCCTTTGAATTTAATAAGCTTAGGCGCTATAATTTTAACTTGGACTTTGGCTTTTTCAGAGTAACGTATTTCTACATTAGTTCCTTGTTCGATGTTTACATTAATGTCTTTGGAGTATAATTCCACATCTTGGAGGCTATTTTGGCAACTTGAGAGTAATAAGAGCAATAAAAAAATGAGCCAGACATTTTGCATATTCTAAAGGTACAACTTTTGGATAAGTATTCTTCTATTTATTTTCAAAATTGAGCAATAATGTTTTGAATTGTAATAGCTTTAAATAGAGGCTTTTAGACCAAGTTTAACATCTTCAATAATTAAAATAAGTTTTCTATCTTTGGACTCCTTGAAAACTTATATAATCAAGGGATAAAAAATCAAGCAATAAGCAAAATAAAAATTTAGATAGATGGCTGCAATTGGAAAAATTAGAAATCAAGGAAAATTATTAGCCTTTGTGATTGGCGGGTGTTTATTATTATTTATCGGTCAAGAAGCTTTTAATGGTCAAAGTGGACCTAATAACACAATTGGTGTTGTTATGGGAGAGGAAATTGATGCGATGTACTACAGGCAAGAAGTACAGGAAGAGATGCAAAGAAATAGAAGGCAAAGACCTCAGTTGACTGATGCAGACAGAGAGCAAATAGAAAATAATGTTTGGAATAGATTAACTATGACAAAGGTAATTGATGCTCAAAGAAAAGCGCTTGGTATTGAAGTGACTCCTCAAGAAATTTTCGATGTTACCTCAATTAACCCTGACCAGGCTATTAAAGGAGCTTTTACAGATCCAAAGACAGGAGAGTTTAGCGCTGCTTTAATGAGTGATTTTATTTCCAATCTTGATAGAGCCACAGATGAGCAAAGAGCTCAGTGGCTAGATATAGAGCAGTATCTAGAACAAAAAATGACCAACGAAAAGTATAATAATATCTTTTCAAAGTCAGTTTATACGCCTACTTGGGAAGCTGAACAGTTTTACAATAATCGTTTCAAAAAACTTACTGCCAAATATGTTTTCCTAGACTATAATGAAATTGCTGATGAAGAAGTTAGTGTTACGGATAAAGAGATTTTAAATTATATCAAAGAAAATAAAGCAAAGTACAAACAAGAGATAGAAACTAGACAAGTTGATTATGTGACTTTTGATATTACACCTTCTAAAAAAGATTCCTTAGAAATTTACAATAGAGTTGAGGGTTATGTTAATGATTTTAAATCAACAGATGATGATTCTCTTTTTGTAGCACTTAATTCTGAGAAAGGATTTGATAAAGCCTATTATGCCCTAGATAAATTACCAACTGCAAAAGATCATCAAGCCGGAATTTTTAATGCTAGAAAAGGATCTGTTTATGGACCTTATTTAGAAGATGCCAACTATGTAATTGCTAAGGTTTTAGATAAAAAGAAAATTGCTGATTCTGTGGAGTGCAGACATATTTTATTGAAGCCCAAACAAACAGATACAAGAGCAACTTTCTTTGAAAGAAGAGATTCAATAATGGAGGCTATAAATGCAGGAAGTAGCTTTGCTAATATGGCCAAAAAATATTCTGAAGATCCAAGCTCTGCTGTAAAAGGTGGAGATTTAGGATTTGCTAAGCCAGGACAAATGGTTAAACCATTTAATGATAAAATTTTCTTTGAGGGAGATCAAGGTAAGTTATTGACTTGTGTAACTCAATTTGGTATCCATATCATAGAAGTAACAAAATATAAACCAAGTACTTTAGCTGCAAAGGTGGCTTATGTGTTTGCAGAAATTACACCTTCTGACTATACAACAGATTCTGTTTTCAATAATGCTTCAAACTTCTATGTTAATGCGCGAAACTCAGATGCGTATCAAGCGCAAGCGGAGGCTTTGGCTAAAGATATTAAATCAACTAATGCACTTCAAGCTAATACATCAATGGTTGCCGGTCTTGGAAACGCTAGAGAACTTGTAAAGTGGGCCTTTACTAATACTAAAGGAAGTGTTTCTTCAGTGATGCTTATAGATGATAAGTATGTTATTAGTTCACTCTCAGGTGTTGGTGAAATTGGATTAAAAGACATTGACGAAGTTAGAGGAGAGATTGAATTCAAAATTAGGCAGGAAAAGAAAGCTCAAAAACTTTTAGAAAAATACAAGGAAGCGTTAGCGGCTAAAACTATAGAAGATATTGCAACTAAAGCTCAAAAAGAAATTTCAACACTTTCAGAAATCAATTTTGAAAATCCTTATTCTAGAGAAATTGGTAGAGATTTAGCTGTGGCTGGAACTTGTTTTGGAACGCCAGAGGGACAATTAAGTGCTCCAGTAGCTGGTAATAAAGGCGTTTATGTTGTAAAGCCTGAGTTTCTTCTAGATGCTCCACAAGTTAATGACTATAAAGAATACCAAGAAAAAGTGAGTGTTAGCATTAAATCAAGAACGGAGTATTCAATTATCAATGCCTTAAGAGAAATGGCAGAGATAAGAGATTATAGATATAAGTTTTAAAAGTATAATTATGGATCCAATAGTCAATAAAGTTTCCCAAAGTGGGATTATTACTTTGGATTTATCCGAATGGCTCAATGAACATAATTTTGAGTTTATTGATATAAAAGAGCAGCTCTATAAAGGTATAGTTTTAAAGGAAAAAGATTTCAGGTCATGGATAAAACAAAATGATTGGATCTTTTATACCAATTCTTATGTGGGTGTTTATTGTAGTACTCAAGCTATTATTCCAACTTGGGCTTATATGCTAATTTCAAGTGCTTTAGAGGATAAATCTAAAGGGGTTTATTTTGGCAATGAAGAGGAAGTTAAAGCACAATTGATCCTTGATTTAATAAATGAATTGGATACAACACCTTTTAGAGGAAAAAGGGTAGTTGTGAAAGGTTGTGGAGAGATTAAAACCTCAGCGTATGTTGCCATAACTCAAAAACTTGTATCTGTTGTCAGTAGTTTAATGTTCGGAGAGCCTTGTTCAACTGTGCCTATATTTAAGCAGAAAAAGGCATAGTTTTTGAAATGTCTTTCTTTCATATTATTGTTTCTTTTAAGTTCGGTTCTCTATGGACAGGAAATAGTGATTGAGGCATGTGTTTATGATAAGGAAAAAGATGAGCCAATTCCATTTGCAACGGTTGGTGTTCAAGGCACTTCAATAGGCACAGTAACCAATTATGATGGTTGTTTTAAATTAGTTTTTAGTGGTAAAATAACCGATACTCTAGTTGTGTCAACATTAGGGTTTAATACCAGGAAATATCCGGTAAATCAAATAAAGCAAAAAGGACAAAAGTTGTTGCTTTCGGCTGCAGATTTATTTTTAGAGGAAATAACTATAATGGCTGGAGAAAATCCGGCATTACCTATCATGGATAGTGTAATTTCTAATAGAATTAAGCATGATCATAAACTATATAATAACTACTCCTATGAACAGTATGCCAAAGTAGAGTTGGATTTAACTAATATCAATTCAGAAAACCTTACAGATAATATTTGGCTTAAGAAATTCGACTTTGTTACCAGCAATATTGATTCTACTTCAGAGCAAGATCCTTTTCTTCCAATTTTTTTAACAGAAACATTGAGCGATTATTATTACTCTTCTAATCCAGTAAAGCGAAAAGAAAGGATAAAGGCCAATAAAGTTTCTGGCCTAAAAAACGCTGCAGTTACTCAGTTTCTTGGTTCTATGTATCAGGACGTGAATATATACAAGGACTATATTAATATTGCAGGTAAAGGCTTTATCAGCCCTATTGCCAATATTGGAAACAATCACTACAAATACTATAGGGTAGATAGTGGATTAATTAATGATCATTTTTGTTATAAGATTCAATTCTTGCCCAAGAAAAAGCAGGAGAATGTTTTTGTAGGTGATATGTGGTTAACAAAAACAGATTGGTCAGTTAAGCAAATTAATATGAGCATTGCTGGAAGTGCAAATATTAATTATGTAAATAAAGTCTCATTGTTTCAATCGTTTGAAAAAATTAATCAAAAGTGGATTATTAATAAAGATAAACTAGTTATTCATTTTTTAACTAAGAATGAAAAACGTCCTGGTATAATTGGTCGAAAAACATCAAGCTATAAAAATCATAAAATAAATGACACCTCTATTGCCACTTTAATTGAGCGATTTGGGGATGTTAATCAGATTGTTAAGCAAAATAGTGCAGCTGAAGAATTAAGATGGCAGCTTTTAAGACATGATAGTTTGAATGAAAATGAACAGAAAGTTTATGCTATGATAGATACGCTTCAAAATTTACCGATGTTTAAAACATATGTAGATATAGTTAAGACGTTTTTTAGCGGTTTTTATCAGTTAGGCCCTATAAGTTTAGGGCCATATTTTAATTTATTAAGCACCGATCAAGTTGAAGGTTGGCGATTTGCCTTTGGAGCAAGGACCAATGAACGGATGTTTAAAAACTTTAGAACTGGGTTTTATGCAGCTTATGGCCTGAGAGATAAGCGTTTCAAATGGGCATCTGAGACAAAATATATTTTAAATGATAAACGATGGACAACAATAAATTATAGATATCAGAATGACCTGGATTTAATTAATGATGATATTTCAGAGGTCGATAATGATAATATTGTTGCTGGTTTGATGCAGAAAAATATTGAACAAAGATTAATATTTCTCAATAGGCACTTTATCAAGTTGGATCGAGAATGGCAAAGAGGTCTATGGACATCTTTAACTTTTGATAGAAAATGGCAATCTCCTTACTTTGATTTTCAATATTTAAATGAGAATAATGCGCTTGATTCTACAATACTGACTTCAGATATTGGTCTAAGTTTTCGATTCTCTAGAGGAGAAAAATTTGTCAATACACCCTTTAGTAGAATTAGCCTTGGAGGCAAAAGTCCGATTTGGTATATCAATATTAATAAAGGAATTAAAGGGTTCTTAGAGGGTCAGTTTAATTATGTAAAGGTAAAGTTGAGGGTTGCCGATCAACAGCCGATTTATCCACTAGGATATCTAAGATATCAGATAACTGCAGGAAAGACTTTTGGTCAAGTGCCTTACTTATTATTGGAAGTTCCCAAAGGAAACTTCACCTATTATTTTAATCCCAATGCTTTTAATAGTATGAATCCATATGAGTTTGCCACAGATGAGTTTATACAAATTAATATGACTCATTATTTGGATGGAGCGATTTTAAATAAAATTCCGCTAATGCGAAAATTAAAGTGTAGAGGCTTATGGAGCGCTAAGGTCATTATGGGTAGATATAATTTTTCTAAAAGAGGTTGGATTGATAATCGCTTCATAAAAGTTCTAAATAATGATATTTATGCCGAATCATCTTTAGGAGTTGAAAATATATTTAAATTAATTCGTTTAGATATGGTATATCGATGGACTCACTTGGAAGAGTCTTCTAATTATCCTATTAGTAAATTGGGCGTATATGCAAGCGTGCAGTTTAAGTTATAGTAGTTAAATGATAAGTACTTCAAAAGCTATAGTTTTAAAAACCATTAAATATGGTGATACCAGTTTAATAATTCATGTTTTCACTAAAGAACATGGTAAGATAGCATTCATTGTTAAAGGAGCAAGAAAGGTTAAAACTAAAATTAAAGCAAATATTATTCAGCCGCTGAGCATTTTAGAAATACAATATCGCTTAAATTCAAAAAAGGAAATCCAATTACTCACAGAGGCTAGATTATTGTATATCTATAAAAGTATTCCAGTAGATATGGTTAAAACGGCAATGGCCTTATATCTATTGGAACTAATCAATCGATCTATTAGATCTAAGGAGGAAAATACGGGCTTATTTACATTTCTTTATCAATTTCTATTGGCCTTAGATGATGTAAGCAATTATTCAAATTGGCATTTTATATTCATGTTAGAATGCACAAAGTATTTAGGTTTTTACCCTCAAAATAATTATTCTGAGGATAAGTGTCATTTTGATCCGGAATTAGGGATATTTGAAGAGTTAAAGGTTGTTTCTTTTCAATTTGATAAGTCTGTTAGTCTTACTCTTTCTCAGTTGTTATTTTCGGATTTATGGCAAGCTCATTTGCTTCAAATACCAAAACCAACAGCCAAGAAATTATTAAGTGAGTTGGAAAGATTTTTTGGACTGCATGTGCCCAATTTTTTAGAAATAAGGTCCTTAGAAGTATACAGACAAGTTTTTAGTTAATAGATGAAAAGACACAAATTAAAGTATTGTTTAATATGTTTATTATTGGTAATAAATTAATTGTGTATTCATCTTGCAGGATCTAATTCTAAATTACTTCCAGGTTGTTTTTCAAAAAAATAATCATGATAATTGAAGTAATATCCCATAAATTTTGAAAATATTTTAAAAAATATGGTAATATGTTATTAAAAATCATATATTTATTGAAGTCGGGTAAAATCAATAGCCTTATTCCTATATTGCAAGTGGATAACTATTAATTTCTCCCGAAAAACTTGTAAATTTATTATTCCCTCGATTTAGGAGGTAAGTAAGAGATAATCGAAAACCTAAACAAATGGTAATTAAGGATAGAGTTTTATTAGTTGTATTTATTTGCTACTCTTTTTTAACAATTGGTCAAGCTGGAGGACTAAATACAACTCAATATTTTAACACACCATTATTATTTAACCCTGCTGAAACGGGGCACTATGATGGCAAATATAGAGCAAGTGCACTTTATGGTGATCAGTGGCAAGTTTGGTCTACTATTTACGGGTCATATGAACACAAATTTCAAAATAAAGCAGGACATTCTTTTGACCTTGGTGTAGGTGTTTTTCAGGATGGAGCAAGATCCAAATCTACGGGTGGAGAACTTGCGTTAGCAGGAAGATTCAAACTAAATGAAACAAATTTTTTAACCATTGCGGCTAATCCTTCTTTTTTCCAAGTAACTAATTCAGATTTAAATGATCTTACCCAAGTTGACGATTATGATCCAACAACGGGTACTTATAACACCAATTCTTTAGGTCGGGAAGGTTTCGAAAATTTAAATAGTCCGCAAGGATTAAGTCTTGATGCTGGTGTTTTGTGGTCAGGGGATATGAATGGGACTAAAATTCATACAGGTCTTTTTGTTGGAAATATAATTTCACCGGATCTGTCCTTTCTTCCATCTGCCACTACTACTTCAAAAGCTTCTATGAAAATTGGTGTTAATGGAGGGGCAGAGTTTCCTTTAACTCCTGAAATACTTTTTGTTCCAAGATTTATGCTAGAAAATAAATTAGATACAAGAGAGACAAAATACAATGCTGGAATGATAG
>Ga0181568_10004019_pt1 | contig 13164 bp, 16 predicted proteins | sample 101ome_20_FD_133758 | JGI IMG/M metagenome (GOLD analysis project Ga0181568, IMG submission 133758) | Coastal salt marsh microbial communities from the Groves Creek Marsh, Skidaway Island, Georgia - 101404AT metaG (megahit assembly) | ecosystem: Environmental > Aquatic > Marine > Intertidal... | reverse complement strand
CCAGAATTAAATAGTAAAAATTATTATAGTTTATACGAATATATAATGAGTAAATCAACCAATAAAATGAATGATAATAATAACAAATATATGAATTATATATATATAAGTTTAAATAAAATAGTTAAAGATTATTATAACAGTAATACTACTAATAATAAAATAGATTTGGGAAAACATGATATATATATGTTTGGTATTGTTTTACTTGATATATTAGTTGATTCAATACGCTTAAATAAGTTAAATTTAAATTTAAATAATTTAAAATTGATATTTAAATTTATTACTAAAATAATTGATACTAATACTAAGAATAGATATAGTCCGGAAAAAGCGTATACAGTTTATAAAAAAATTGTAAAAAATATAAAAAAAAACACCCCCTGAGAGGATTGAACTCTCAACCTCTGGCTTAGAAGGCCAGCGCTCTATCCAATTGAGCTAAAGGGGCAATAAATTAATAAAAATAATTATTTTTTTTGTATATAATTAATTAAAATTATACTTTTTTATAATTATTAAAAAATACTTAAATGTATTTTTCTATCTTTTCGCTATAGATTCATAATTGCTGGATGTTAAATTCAACATTTAACTTTATATATTAAAACTTGCTGGGTGTTAATTATACAATCAACACTTAAATTATCATTTTAAGATAATTAAAAAAAAAATGCTCTCGGGGAGACTTGAACTCCCAATCTTTGGTTCATAAGACCAACGCTTTAACCGATTAAGCTACAAGAGCATTAGAATAATTTATGATTATATATATAATCAAATCTTTATATACTTTTTTTACATAATATCATTTGATTTTAAAATATTATAATCATAATTTTCTTTTTTATCATTTTTAAGTTTACTAAACATATCATCATAATCTTTGCCAATAACTTCAAATCCTGATGGAAATATTATTCCTTTTTGTCTTGTTTTTAATAATTTATCAATAGATAATTCTTCTTTTGAATCTTTATATTCTTCACCAAAAAAACATTCTTTTACAGATTTATTCATTTCTTTACAAGTTTTTAATGATTTATACATATCAACTGGTTGTGCCGTATCGCGATAATAAACTTCAAATGTTTTTTTATTAGAATTATCACTAAGTGATGCTTCTACTAATATTTCTGATAAATCCATTCTAGAAATCATACCACTTTTGCTAACTCCTTGATTAAATTCAATTTCTTCTGCTCCTCTTTTTTCACCTGGTGTTAACATACCAGGTCGAATAATAGTATAACTTAGAGTACTTGGTGCTTTTTCATACATAAGTTTAATTAATTCTTCACCCTCTTGTTTATTATAACATATTTCGCAACTAGTTTCACCTTTATCAGTAACTTCACCGGCAATTTTATTATTATTAATTTTATTTTTTTGACAATTAGAACATATAGATGATACTACTACTAATTTTTTTACATTATGTTTTATTGCTTCTCGAGCAACATTTACTAATCCAACATCTTCGACGTGATTACTTTCTTCAACATATTTACTATCTACTTCACTCATATCGTAGTAGTTATTTTTATTAAAATAGTTACTATTTTTTAATTTAACTCCCGGTATAGGTTTTGCAGTTACTTTTGGTTTAGAACCTGCACAATAAATAACAGCATCAACATCTTTTAATTTATTAACAAGTGTTTCTGGTTTTAATACATCAGCAACAATACTTTCTAAACTATTTTTTTGTTCAATATTATCTATTACAAGTGTGTCGGGACCAGCATTTTCTTTGTCAACAATATTAACTTTTCGTCTTGTAAATGCAATAACATTAATATTTCTATTAATTAGATTTCTTATTGTATCGCCACCAGTATATCCTGTTGAACCAAAAACTGCAACTTTTTTAATATTTATATTTTTTGCTTCTACGGGTTTATTATTTAAAACAAATGGTATTGTACTAGATAATAGTAAAGCATCCCTTCTTGAAATATTATTCATAAAACGTGCATATATTCCCATTGTTCTTTTTCGTGTATAATATAGTTTATTATTAAATAACCTCCCTTCACTTTTATTTATGATATTATTGTTTTGAATAAATCTTCCTGAAAAACTGTAACAATTTATAAAATTTATAAAAATACTACTAAGTGCTATTAATTTAAATAATTTCATTATTATAAATATATATAATATAATTTTTATATAAAAATTATTTAAACATTAAAATATATAAATAAGAATTATATTTATTATAAATAATCTAGTTTGTAAATGCCGCGTAAAAAAAAAGAAATTGATAAAGATAAGGATGTAAAAAAAAATAAAAAAAATTTAATGAATACAATAGTAAAAGAAAATAAGGAGGATCAGCATATTATATTACAATTACCACTAACACAACAAAATATTGACAGTATTATAAACGATACAGAGCAAACCACTGTAGCACCTATACCATATGAGAAATATGATTGTTTTAATTCAGATAATAAATGTATAAATGAAAATTGCGATAATAATTATTTTAAAACAGATGAAAAAAAAATAGAAGATAATAAAAAAGAGAATCAATATAGTAATAATGAACCGTGTAATGGTAAATGTTGTTATTGGTGTGTTCATCCAATTGTATATAAAATATATGGCATGCCTGTATATTATAATAATATATTAAATTCATTTGATTACTATGGTTCATTTTGTTCTTTACAATGTGCTAATGCATATAATTTTTCTATAAATTCAGGTTCTGATAAAGTATGGGAAATAAATAGTTTAATACAAATGGTTGGAAAAATATATAATATGGATTTGCCTATAAGACCTGCACCATCTAGATATTTATTGAATATTTTTAGCGGTGGTAAATTAAATATAGATGAATATCGTGCTTTGCATAAAGATTGTGATACATCACACGTATTAAATTTACCACCGATGATAAATATTTCGTCTAGTTATGAAATAATTAATACATCCTATATTAAAAATATATCAGAAAATACTAATAATTCAGTAATAACAAAACAGTTAAATATTGAATCAAAAAATGAAGATAAACCACATAAAATAGCACAACAAACTGGAATAAATCTATTATTGCAATCAAAATAATAATAAAAAAAATGATATAAAGATAAAAATAAGTATAATATATGTTATTATGAGTAAAATTTATTTTACACCATATAAAGTATCTACAATTACGTGTAATGCTAATATAGGTAATGATATTAGTATTGATTTAGCAGTTTTATTTAATTATATTGAACCAGTTAATAAAAATAATGAAATTATTTGGATACAAAATTTAAAAGATAAAACTGAATATGTTAAGGGATTTTATCCTAAAAAAATAAGAAAATCTAAAAAAACAGAAAAAAAGAAAAACCGTTTTGATAATCAAATTACAATAATTTATAAAATAACTGATATATATATGCCAAACGTTAAAATTTTTAAAAATGGCAATATTCAATTAACAGGTATAAAAGATGTTAAAGATACTAAAATTATTGCTGAAAAAATAATTAATATTATTAAAACGATATATAAAAAAGATAAGAATATAGACACAAATAATGATAAAATGTTTGTAAAAAAATTTGAATATTCAAATTTTAAAATTAGAATGATAAATACTGATTTTAAAACTTATACAAATGAAGAATTAACAGATAAATTTATTATTAGAAGAAAAGAATTGCATAATATTTTAATAAGTCCGAAATATAATAATAAAAGTAGTTTTCAACCTGGTATTTATCAGGGAGTAAAATTAGAATATTATTGTAATAAAAATAAAAATGGCAGATGTATATGCGATTTTCATTCTTATAATAAAAATAATATTAATAGTGATTGTAAAAAGGTAACGATTGCAATATTTGAAAGTGGTAGTATTTTAATTACCGGTGGAATAACATTTGAACAAGTAGATGAAGCATATAATTATATTACACAAATTATTAAAGACAATGCAAAAATTATATATAGACCTAAATTAATACTTGATTAGTATTTAAACTATTATTAAAACATTTTACATTATAATTTTCAACATCATAATAATCATATTCTAATAATTTAGAATTATTACCGGGTCTAAAAGATGATGGAATATGATTTTTTGCATAAAATTCTTTTGCATATATTTCAGCGGTTGGTTCTAATTTTTTTTTTAAAAAATCGTTTCCCCATGGTTTTCCCGAAAAATTATCATTTTCATCTTCTTTATATATCCCCGCATTTATTAAAACTGGTTTTTTTATTTCTACATTTCTATCAATATAACTATATAACATTATTTTAGAAAATTTTAATCTATATTACTATATATATTATAGATTATTTTTTATGATATTCATTATACATTTCTACACCCAATTTTTCTGATGCTTTTTCAACTGTTGTTTTATTATTAACTATTTTTTCTCTTAAATTTAACATATAATTTAATCTATTATAGTCTAAATCTTTTTTTAATATCATATCAAATAAAAATGGATATCTTGAATTAAAAAATGTATATTCTTTTTTTATATTTTCAATTTCTGTTTCTGTTAATACTGAATTTAATTCTTCTATTTTATATTTTTCTCTAATTTCTTTTATTACTTCTTTAATTTTATCAGTTGTATAACCATCTGTTATAAAATCTTTATTATTTTTTTCTCTATTTCTTTTCATATTATAAGTAAATATTTTTAAAATCTTTATATAATTATTATAATAAAAATTGATTATTTTATATTTAATTTTTTTTGATGAGTATATTAAATAAGTTAAGTTATTTATACAATATACCAGATGATATAACTAATAAAATAGAAAATTATATTATTTTCCCGCAAAATAAAAATTTATTAAATGATATTAAAAATTTTAAAATTATGAAAGATAAAATATATAATGAGTATAGTGAACAAGGTTTTATACAAAATAATGATGTTTTAGATGAATATAATATTACTTCACAATTTGATACAGATTTGTTATATTATTTTAATGATTTAAAATTATATAGTGAAATTATTACTAAAAATAATATCAATAAGGTCGAAAGATTATTAGTTTATAATTTAAAAAAAAATATATATGGTGAAAAAAGAGCGTTAGACAATTTTCATATTAATTTTAAAATACCAATTATATCACGAATTAATAGATATTTGGGGTGTCTTACTATTAGTGAAAGAAGTGATTTTTTTGAATATATTAAAATTCCTGAATTAGAAATTTCAAATTAGATATTTAAAAAAAGTACATTTCAGTGATTTTATAAAAATTTATAAAACTTTTTAAAAAAATAAAATATTTTTAAGAAATGTACTTTTTTTTAATAAACAATTTTACCCTTTTTAAATATTATAAAAATAAAGAAACTATAATAGACGCACTGATTGACATAACTGTTCTTTATTAAGCAAATATTTTTTTAAAAATGTGATTGTGTTAGAACCTGTTCAATTTTAACTATTAATAATAGAACTTAACGAACAAAAATATAGATTGTATAGTATTTGAATAATTACCAATTTGTACTTTAAAAAATGTATTTTATATATATTAAAAAAAGTACATTTCAGTGATTTTATAAAAATTTATAAAACTTTTTAAAAAAATAAAATATTTTTAAGAAATGTACTTTTTTTTTAAATTAACTATTATTAAATATGAATATTATAATTGGTTCAGGTATTACAGGATTATATCTTGCATATAAACTTATTAATAATAAAAATATTAACCCAAATAATATTATTATATATGAAAAAGGAAATAGAATTGGTGGTAGAATTTATACATATACAAATAAAGATAATAAAATGAGTTATTCTGTTGGCGCAGGTAGATTAGGAAAAAAACATAAATATATTATGAAATTAATTAAAGAATTTAAATTAGAAAATCAGATAATAGATATAAATAAAAATAAAAATTATTATATTAATGGCAAATTAATGAATGAAACAGAATTGCTAAAATATCACAATTCAAAATTTAATTCATTAACTGAATTGTGGAAATACGCAATTTATTATAAAAATAATAATAATATTAATTTACACGATTATAATTTACATAACTATTTTTCATTAATATTATCATCAAACGAAGTCGAACTTTTATATAATTCATTAGGTTATATTTCTGAAATGTATGAAATGAACGCTTATAACGCGTTATTAACATTACGTACAGATTTTGACGTAGAAAATAACGATTTTTTTATTTTAAAAGATGGAATACAAATATTATGCGATGTATTATATAATTATTTAATAAATAAAAATGTAAAAATAATACTAAAGAGCGAACTTACAGATATAGATGATAAAAATAAAATAGCAATAATTAATAACAAAAAAGTAAATTATGCAAATCTATATTTAACAATTAAAAGAAGTGATTTTTCTAATATACCATATTTTAATAAATATAATATTTTAAATACTGTAAAAGATGGTAATTTATTAAGAATTTATGCACAATATAAAGATGTATGGTTTAAAGATATGCCCAAAACATTAACAGACAATAAATTACAATTTATTATACCAATCGATTATAATACAGGTTTAATACAAATAAGTTATAGTGACAATTATAATGCTACTTTTTGGAAAAATTTAAAAACAAAAAAAGAAATTAAATTTCATTTAAAAAGAATGTTAAATGACATGTTTCCAGAAAAAAATATAAAAGACCCAATGTGGATAACTATGCATTATTGGGACGCAGGAGTTCATTTATGGAAAGTTGGTACTAATTCAAAAGTAATACAGAAAAAAATAAAAGAATTATTTCATCAAAAAAACATATATATATTAGGAGAAACATATTGTAATAGACAGGCGTGGGCAGATGGTGCATTGGAAACAGTTGATAAATATATAGCAACTATCATGTAAAATTATTTTACACTTGGCGCATAAATACCTTGTGCCGTTAAAAGCCCTGTAATTATACCAACAAATATACAAGTTATTAACCAACCAAATACCGTTTTATATACTATATTTTTATTTATTCCTTTTACATTTTTATCCCAAGAACTTTCTAATAATCCAACACCACAAGTCGCACCAACTTGACAATGTGTTGTAGATAACGGTATTTTTAATCTGCTTCCAAATATTGTTACAAGAGCAGCACTTAATTCTATAACTGTGCCTCTAGACGGAGTTATTTTACATAGTTTAATACCTATTGCTCTAATTATTTTATATCCATATAATAATAAACCAATAGATATACCTACGCCACCTAAACTTAAAATCCAATATGCATTATTGTCCATAACAGAATTTTTTCTAACATCACCCTCCCAATATATTGTTAAAATTGCTGCAAATGGACCAATTGCATTTGCAACATCATTCGCTCCATGACTAAATGCTGCACAAGATGCTGAAAATATTTGCAGATATTTAAAAAAATCTTCTGTTCTTACATCAAATTGTTCTGCATTTTTATTTAATTCATTTATTATATGAATATCTTTATCATTTTTATCTATAATTGCAAAGGAATTTATATCAATTATTTTATAACATTGTGCCTTTGTATCAGTAATATTATAATTATTTTCTTCCTCATTTTGAATATTATCATCATCATTTATATTATCAATATCATTATTTGTAACATCATCATTATTTATAACATCATCATTGTTTGTAATTGCATGATTATTTTCTATATAATTATATATTTTTGGCAAAAATGGTAAAGTAAATAGACCTGAAAAAATTGCTATTCCAAATGATATTCCTACAACTATTTCAACGGGTGTATCATCTAAACCTATACCTTTCGAACCTTTATAAAATATAAAAAATGAATTTAATAACATCGTAATAGATACAAGTACAGGAAAACAATAATAAATATTTTTATCCTCATATTTTTTTCTTAAAATTGTTAATCTTATTATTGAATATAAACTAGATGATATTAATCCAGATAATATTGGTGATATAAACCAAGATAATACCATTCCTAAAACGCCTCCAGCATAAGGAAATGTATCTTTTTGTTTATACCATATAACACAATCACCACCTTTAATCGCAATTGTCATTCCAATCATACCACCAATACACGAATGTGTTGTCGACACTGGCATTTCTAAATAAGAAGCGGTAAATAACCACGATGCAACTGAAAAACATACCCACATACATCCATACATTAAAGTATATGGTTCATCTTGAAAACATTCATAATCGGCAATGCCTTTACGAATAGTTTCTGATACATGCGAACCCATTAATATTGCACCACCAGTCTCAAAAATACAAGCTAATATAACAGCTTGTTTAATAGATAATGATTTTGCTCCCACAGATGTAGCAAATGAATTAGCAACATCATTGGCACCAATACCCATTGATGCTATAAATGAAAATATTCCACCAAAATAAACAATCCATACATATTCCTCCATTTAACTTGTATTTTTGATAAATAAAATTATTAAATAATTCTTAAATAAAAATAATTATCCTTGTTGATATACTCTCCTTTCGCTATATATTTTTAGTTTTTTTAGAGTATTATTAATAACGTGATCATATATTTTATAAACAATTTTATCAATTAATTCAAAATCTGTTTTTGTATAATTAATATTCCATATTAGTTCGGTGCTATTATTATTATTTACAAAATCAATAGAACCCCTATTATAATTAATAGATGGTAGTATAACTTCTTTATACTCAATTTTTTCAGGATAGGTTGTATTTGTAATAATTTGATTAACAGTATTAAAAACATTCATAGAACGTATTGAATTTGTACCATAAATATCACCAATACTTATGATTTTTGAATTACATAGATTATTATTAAAATAAGAATCATACCAAACATTATTTAACCAGTCATAATATACATTTTCGGGATTACTGTTTATTTTAATGTTCCAACATTTATTAGTTTCTGTCCTCATTTTTATGTTATTATAAGAATAATTCGGTTTACTAAAACAAGTGGTATTATTTACAAAAAAAGTAACAATTAATACAAATAACAGTTTATTCATTAAATATATATATTAATTATTTTTTATATAATATTTTATATAATATAGAGAGAGATTATAATGTCAAAGATATCTTATAATATGGACACAAACATATTTTCAGACAATTGTTGGAAAACTTCTAAAGAACAAAATAACAATGAGATGGCAAACTATAGTTTATATGATAATTATGAAATATATAATTCAAAAAGTCAAACAGGATCATTGCCAAATTTAAGATTAGACCACCCTAATTTAAGAGGAAAACCAGGATATGGTGTATCCGATGATTATTTAATTGATAATTATTCCGCATTAAGAAATGACCCACGCTCTTTAACACACGATAAATGTCATATACAATTATTTGAAAGAGTATTTCAAGCACCCCCATTATTAAAAGGTGCTGAAGGTAATATTGAAAAAGAATTAGATTTATTAAGTGGCAGCGATACAGACCCATATAAATCTAAAAAAACTATTATGGAAAAAGAATTAAATTATAGTTATCCACTTGTAGATATGCTTAAAAATATTCAAGACCCTAAACATTTAGTTCCTGAATGGACACACGGAGGCGAAGATACTCGTTCTTATAAAAATAGAACTGAATTTAATAAAAGATGTGAAAAATATTCCAATAGATAAAATAAAATATATTATATTATAATAGATTATCATTAATTATGAGTTTTAATAGATCAAAATATGATACGTGTTCATATAAACAAAATTTACAAGAAAGTGTTAATACTTTAGGATATATATTAAGTCCTTACAGATATGAACACAAAGATAAATGCAGACATCAACTTGGTTTTATTGCTGGTACTAGTGTATCTCATATAAAAGGCAATATAGTTGATTTAGAAAGTGATTTAAGAGGACAAACTAGATATATATCAAAATGCGGAGCTAATTACTATATACCTACAAATGACAATATTATTAAAAATGATAAAACTGAACCAATAGACACATCTATGAAACATTTAAATACTTGTCAATCAATAATGTATAGAGGTATCCCAATGCCTCCTAAAATGAATTTTAATAAATGTTAAATTTTTTTTATATAATAAAATATTCTTATTTTATTAGAGATACATATAATGAATTATAATGTTTACCCCAATGATACACGTTTAAATTATGACGATTGTAGTTATGATGAAAAATTAAAAAGAAGTATCGGCCCTGGTTTATACACTATAAATGTACCTTCTAATGATTGTAAAGATTGTGCACAAGATATTCCTGCTGACCCAGCATTAAGATATCAATCCTATGGTTCAAGTTTATGTGATATGGGAAATGCCGTAGATGATAATAGTGAATTAAAAGGATTAAATTATAAAAATTCTAAATGTAACACCGATGGTTATTTACCAAATAAATATAAAAAATCGAGTTCTTGTAACGTTAAAGGAACTACTAATCCAAGAGAATGTTTTGCACCCCAAGAGTCAACTAGATTATCTAACCCATCTAACACTTTAAGAGGAACCGGAATTAATAGATGGCAATGGTTACATAATGACCCACAAGAATTTTCAATTGAAAAATATAACAGAGTACCTGTTAATTATAGAATGGTTTCCAAAGATAATCATGTCCCATTAATTGAAAAACCTTTAGACCAAGAAAGTATCATGCCAGATAGTAAAAATTTATTAATCGACCCGTCAGATAATATTAATAAATGGGCAAAAGGAACAGCATCTCATAGATACGCACCAGGAAATCCGGATGGCATTATTAATTATAATTGCAAAATTTAAATATTTTTTTTTAATTAATTTAAACATTATTTGATTAATATAATTATGATTTATGATTTAACAAACGATACATATATACTAACAAATATAACGAAAGATAAATTATTATCATTTACAAAAAATAAAGAATTAAGATTTTTAAAATATAATTCAAATAATTTTTATAAATTATTACTAAAATCGTATGATGCTGGTTACTTAATTAAAATGCATAATTGGGATTATTCTAATTTAAAAGAAGAATACTCTATTTCAAAAAAAATTTCATCTATTATAAATTTTAATAAATATATATGTTATTTTGAATACGAAGATAATTTTATAAATTATATTAATGATAAAGAAACTAATGATATTTATAGTAATATCGTAACTGATGAAAAAAGTATTGTATTTATGCACAATTATTTTTTATATAAGTCAGAATATATTGATAGTAAATATATACAAAATATATATACACAATTTATACTAGCATTATATAGTTGCTATTATACATATAATATTTATTTTAATGAAATTGATAACGATTTTATATGCTTAATTAAAAATAAAGCAAAAAAAAAATACAGATATTATATTAAAGATAAAAAAATATATCTAAATAATTGTGATTATAAACTAATTATTTCAGATATATCAAAATTTAATACAGAAAAAATAGTTGATATCGACAATAATATTTTAAATATTATAAGTAATTTTAAAATTTTTAATAAAAATTTTGAATTTACAAAGAAAGATTTAAATAATATAAAGAAAAAATATAATATATGTTAAAAAAATTGATATTTTATTTTTACGATAAAAATAGATGTTAAAATTATTTATAGTATTACTCGCAATTATACATTTTAACGATGCATTTGTATTTTTTATGAATATAAATCATAAACATAATATTACACCTAGAAAAATACATTGGAATAATGTGATGAATAATTTTAAATATAGTAAATATTACGGCAAAGAATGTGAATGGAATAGCAAATGCAAATTAGCAGATATTAAAAATACTAATAATAAAATATATTACACAAATAATAAAATCTATAATCAAGATTATAATAATTTAACGGTATTTAACATACTAAATAACACAAATATATATATGGTATATAATACTATTAAAATTAATACAAATAAATTTATTAAAAGCGATGAAGATTATTCAATTGAAACGTGCGTCTATAATTCACTTTATACAAAATGTAGATTTATTATTACATTAAAATATAGTATTAAAACTAAAAAACTTACAAGTATTCTTTTAAATCGCCAAGAAGAATTTAAAAATAACAATTTTTATTGGAGTAATAATACAAAAATAAAATTATTAAAAAATATTAAAAATAATGTAGATTATTTATTTGGTAGTAATTACAAAATTGAAATGCCATTACGAATTAATAAAAATAATATTTTAAATAATAAATACCCATATATGTATGAATTACAAATTGGAAACAATAATGATAAATTATATTATAAATTACCTGATAATATTAATATAAAAATACCAAAAATTATTAAAGATGATATAACTATTAGTTATTTTTGGAAATTTAAAAATGAATATAATTTCAATATTTTAGATATTAATTATAAAAATAATAATTTAAAAGATATGAATTTATTTAAATATATTTAAATTATTTCTTTGAAGATTTTTTACCTTTTTCTGGTGGTTTTTTATCAGTTGTCTTTTTTTTATCAGTTGTCTTTTTTTTATCAGTTTTCTTTTTTTTATCAGTTTTCTTTTTTTTATCAGTTGTCTTTTTTTTACCACCTGATTGTATATCCTGTTCAATTAAATTTAAAAGAATATCTTTAGGTGGTTCAATTGTTCTAGATAATAAACCTTTACAATATTCTAATGTAAGAGGCGGTGTATTATCAGTTGACATATTATTCTATATTTTAAATAGAAATTTTTTTTAACAACTATCATTAAAATTTTCAGGAATATAATGTTTATAATACCATAATTGTTTATCTCTTTCTTCTAAAATAGTTTTATCACACGCATTATCATCTTTTAAAATAGAAATTGTTTGCTTATCTATAATATTTGGCATAATAGGATAAAATATAGTACTGTTATTTTTTGGATTAACTAATGTTTTATAAGGTTGTGATGTAATTGTATTTAAAATATTTGCAGATACACTATTATAATAATCTTTTATATTTTCATCACTTATTTTATTTTCTTCCGGAATATCATTCGTTGTATCATACTGTCGATTGTATGGTTCAATTTTATACGAAGGCCAAACTGAACCTTCTTCAAAATAAGGTGTTAATTTAAGTGTAGGAAAATTATTATAAGAAGACGTCATTTATATATTTAAATACAATTTAATTTTATAT